>Ga0187827_10000796_pt1 | contig 48094 bp, 29 predicted proteins | sample ETNtaG_39_FD_167969 | JGI IMG/M metagenome (GOLD analysis project Ga0187827, IMG submission 167969) | Marine microbial and viral communities from oxygen minimum zone, Eastern Pacific Ocean - ETNP2014_SV_150_PacBio MetaG (Illumina Assembly) | ecosystem: Environmental > Aquatic > Marine > Hypoxic...
TCGTTCACCGCGTAGACCGCGCCGTGAATCTGTCCGTCAATTTCCAGGTATGCCCCATGCCAGAACTCCTCGATGGCGAGGCCCTGGCAGAGATTCTTCGAGTCCATCCACACCCTCATCCACGGTTCGACCTCTGTATCCTGCTGGACGTTGATCACGACCAGGTCGCGCTCGTAGCTCCTGATGTGTTCGACCGCCTTCCCTCCGGACGCGCCGCAGTCGATCACTTGTCCACTGATCTTGTCGAACGCCTCGCTCTCGAGAATCATTGATTTGTCAGTCGGCTTGAGTGCGCGGACTGTGCGCTTCTTCAACACCTCGCCCAGGTCCTTGCCCAGCCAGGTCTCCTTCGCCAGATCGTCTGAAAACGTGATGACGAGCTGGTCGAAAGCCATGTGCTTCTTTCCGTCGGACGAGATTTCGAGGGTGTGCTTTCCTGCCTTTAAAAATTGCTCTCCAAGCCGGGACCAGTACCACACGTCGATAATCCCTCTCAGCCAGTCCTTGCGTCCGCGCTGGTGTGATGTGTGTCGAATCTGTTTGTCTTCATCGATTCGCCAGTAAAACGTGTCGTCCCACTGATGCCTGGCCAGCTTCCGGACCCAGAAGCGGCAAATACGCGCCTGGGGCAGGTTGAATGTGTGTCTGATCTGCTGCCTCGGTTCCTCGAAGCGGTAACACTTCACGTCCTGAATAGTTCTCGCGGGAGCGTTTGTCCAGAGATTCCGATCACGCCGAGGCACATCAACCACGATGGCCCGGGGAGGGCTGTCCACGTGCCCGGTCGCAGGCATTTCGTATTCGTTTGGGCTCTCTTCAGTTTCGCCGCGAACACCCGGAATCCAGACTCCAAAGGCAAACGAAAGAGCGGCTGTGCTCCACACATTTTTCAGAACCAGATTCATCGAGTCGTTCATCGCAATTCTCCTCCCGGCTCACACGATTTCTTTCGGGACCATGATTGCCCCAAACATAAAACTGTTTCTACGTTTCGTCTCCGTCATTTGCGTTGTCAGGCAGAATGCATCGCCCGGCATCAACGTCCTCCTGCCATTCGTGAAGCATATCGACGCCTTCGCCAAGCATGAGCCTGGGTGTGTAACTTGTCACTGGCAACGGCTTCTGCAGATCCTGGACAGAGCGATAGAGCCACCGGCGATTGGGACCGGTAATGACACCTGCGTGCTGAGTTATAGTCCAACACGCTCCGACTTCTCGTTCGGGCTGGTCAGCAAAGGTCTTCTGTCCGGCCAGGCAGATTCGGGCAGGAAAGGGAACGACTTCGTCCGCGACCACGGCCAATGCACCCCATAATGTAGCTCCACCGGGGCGGGCGGCTTCGGCGTTCGTAAGTTCCCACAGCCTTTGGTACCGCTCCCGTGCGCCGAGATCAAAATGCCAGTCCAGATTGTTTTCCTCGGTTTCTCCCTTGGCTTCCATCACTTTCCGCTGGCGCTCCTGTTTGAACGCGTGGAGCTCCGGGTCCAGGTAACTGCACGCGGTGATACACACCGCGCCTGACACCTGAGGAAAGTGGAAAGCTACCCGGCAGTTTGTTTTTTCTACGGCCACGGCATTCAGTTTCGTGTCGACCCAAATCTGATTGCCAGGCCCCCAGAATTCCCGATAGCGTGTCATGAATTCAATCATGGCGTTGAGGTCGTCGTTGCACTCCGGCGGCCGCAGTTCGGAAGGATCGCACGGAAAATGACATTCCGGCTCTTCGTCCATCACCACCCCGCTCGATGCCGCGCCCTGAACCCAGCGGACCTCTTTATTCACTGAGAGCTCTGGAGGACGGAATTTCGGAATACTCTCGTAGTAGTTCGGACGGAGCAGATCGTCCCGGTTATCGCTGACAGTGATGCCCTCCGCTCCTTCAGGAAAGAACACATTCGTGCATTGGGAGTTCGGGCCCACTCTCTCCCAATAGGGTACATGGTGAGCATTGATTCTCCGCCAGAGGAACCAGGGCCATGAGAAGTGAAATGCAGTCGTGGCATCATCACCACCCGCGTCTCGAAAGCCTTCTCGCTCTCCCACATGCCGGTCAATGAGACCACGCATTTCGGGGAACCTGGAATAGTCCGGCTCATCGGCCAGGCGTTCGGCATCGTAATCCCGGATAGCTTGCGACAAATCTGTGCCTTCCAGTGACGGAAAGAGCACATTCGCCCAGCGGAAGGCTCCCTCCATTTCCCTTTGGAGTGTCTCCAACTTGGCCTCCGCTGCCTCTCGACCACGCTGCCTGCCGATCTCACGTTGATCCACGGTGATGTTCTCCTTCGTGATGCACAGCGGTCCTGGAGTAATGCTGCGAGGTCAGCTTCCGTAGATATCCAGAAACCGTTCCATGTAATAGCAGTAATTCTCATACGAAACATCCGGCGGGAGGCTATGGTCAGTTCCGGGCACGTACCCGCCGTCTTCGACGAGGGGGCGGATGCGCTCCAGCTCTGCGTCAATGGCTTCTTTCCCGCTGGCGAGGACCCGCTTGTCCACGCCGTACCACATTCGCAGGTCACGACCGTATTCCTTACGCACCTCGAGCACGTCCATGCCGGCCTGCGCCTCAAACGGGTAGAGCACATTGATGCCCGCATCCAGCCAGACGGGAATGAGATCAGAAACATCTCCGTCGCTGTCAAGACTGATGAGCTCGACGCCTCGCGATCGGACGAAGTCAACGACCCGGCGGTAACGCGGCAGCATGTACTTCCTCGCCATCTCCGGACTCAGCAGCGACGCTGTCTTATAGGCCATGTCCTCCCAGAAGCCGAAAACATCGATGTCAGTGACATCGAGAATCTGATCCATCATGGCGATGATGAAATCGGCAGTGGCGTCCATCATTTCTTCGACAAGGGCTGGTTCGTCATAGAAAAGCGTGCAGAGGTGCTCGACACCGGTCATATTCCGAATAGGCCCGAAGAAGCCGCCCCATCGATCCGCAATGATGATGAGAGGAACGTCCCGCTCCCGATAGGCCGAGAGCTTTTCTTTCCAGTCCGCGCCGACTCTCGCCGCGATATCCGGGTTCATTCTCTCTTTCCAGAAACGGCGAAAGTCGTCGCGAGTCTGCACGGGAAAGCGGACAAACTGCGGCATCGACGAGTGCGGGTGATTCTTCAATTCCCGCATCAGGATGCCTTCCTTGTTGATGTAGAGAATCGTCTCGGCGTCTTCCTCCACCACTTCGCGCTCGAACGGCGGATTCGGAAAGAACCAGCCGCCGAACCAATCCCATTGGTCGGTCTGAAAGGTGGGAGCATTCGGCTCGTTGCTGCCTTCGTTGGCCCACCGTTCGAGAGTCTCCGGCCAGGCTCCAAAAGTCGGACGAAGAGGCACCCGGTCGACAGGCTGGTAATTCATGCAAGCCAGGAAGCGTTCACGTGATGTCATGGTTACAGGTCTCCTAACTTCGCAGAAGGTTCTTGCAGTTGTGCCACGCGATTCCGGAACGGCTGTTCTTGTATCATCGTCTTATTACTCTTACGCGAACATTGAGAATCAAGATTCGGAGCAGGGATTAAGGCGACGACAAGTCGTCTGGGGTAAGAGGACATGGAAGGCGTGCGAGCAGTAGGCACAGTCGTCCGCCCTTGGTCCTCGGTATTTGGTCTCTGATCTACACACTCAGCTATGCCAGGATAACCAAAAACGTCTCGACCGGAACTCGACAGCTTGAGGCGAAGCTTCGCTATCTCAGATAGCCTCCTGGCTTCCCGGACGGTGTCAGAGCTGTTCGTCCGTTGGGCGATTTGATAATCTCCGGTTCTGACAGGTCAAGAAACATCAAGGTATTTCATTCGATGGCTGGATTCAGACACGCAACCGTCCGTTGCCCGCACGATCAGGCATTTTCCAACAGGTCATGCCCATTGCCCGTCCCACCCGTCGAGAAGCCTGGTCACGCAACTGGTCGGCGTGTTGTGCTTGCGGTTGCTGCGATCTTCCTGGCGTACTCCATGGCTTGGCCGCAGGACGGTACCGCGCCGCAGACGGATGAGGCCGCGGGGATCCGCGAACGGATACTTGCCGAGAGCGGCTTTCATGGCGGCCTGATCGTGCAGGCCGGACTCCAGGACACGGGTCTTGCCCTGTCCCTGGCCAAAGCGACAAATGTGCTGGTGCACGGGCTCGTCCCGGACAGGGATACACTCAGGAAGGCGCGCCAGCGGATTCGTGACGCGGGTTTGTACGGCCGGGTGTCCGCGAGGTCATGGCGCGGCCAAACTTTGCCCTACACCGACGGTATGGTGAACCTGCTCCTCGTGCTGGATGAGCGCGTCGAGCTTGCGCAGGACGAAATCGACCGCGTCCTGGCACCTCTGGGGGTGGCCATGATTCAGCGCGGGGACCGGCTGACGTCGCATCGAAAGGCGCGACCGGCTGACGTCGATGAATGGTCTCATTCACGGTACGACGCCACAGGCAACGCGGTCAGCAAGGATCAACGGGTCGGCCCTCCGCGGTTCCTTCAGTGGGAGGCGTCTCCACGGTGGAATCGGGGGACGAAGACCAGCAGCCTGGTCTCGGCACGGGGACGCATCTTCTTCATTCTTAACGACTCGCACTTCTCCTCCAGTTCCCGGACGTGGTGGTTGATCGCGCGCGATGCACATAACGGCATTGAGCTCTGGCGGCACGCGCTGGCAGAATGGGCAGGGGCTAAAGGCGGCAAGAAGGTCGGCCCGGCCCAGGCCCACCGCCTGCTGGTCGCGGCTGGCGACCGGGTGTACGTCACGCTCGGGGGATCTGCCCCGGTCAGCGTGCTGAATGCGGCGACCGGGGAGCTGATCCGCGCACTCGAGGGCACCGGGAGGGCCGAGGAATTCATCTTGTCCGACGGGGTCCTGGTGGCGCTGGTGAACCCCAATACGCCTGTTGGTCTCCGGCGCGGCCAAGGCCAGAGCATGCGCCTCGTGGCAGTCTCCCCAGACACCGGGAAGCTCCTCTGGTCGCATGCCGCGGATATGATCCTGCCACTGACCCTCGCGGCCGACGGAAAACAGGTTGTCTACCATGACGGCAAAGTCATCCAGAGCGTCGATCTTAAGACCGGCTCACCGCGCTGGGCCTCGCCTCCCACAGGGCAAAAGGTCGTTGTAAGGGACCGGGCTAATGCGGACAGGCCTGGAGCGGAGAAGTCGACGATTGTGCTGGCGCCCCAGTTCGCACCTACTCTGATCATTTACGAGGACGTGGTCGCGTTCGCAGGGGGACGACAGCTCAATGTGGTCTCCGCGGCCGATGGCCGCGAGCTTTGGAAATCGGATTACGCTCCCTCTAACTACTCAGCCCCCGTCGATCTCTTCGGCTTCAAGAAACATCTCTGGGGGCCGGACGCGGGGATGAATATGTGGCGCCCCACCGCCGATAATCTCGACGTCAACGCGTATGATCCGCTTACCGGCGAGGTCAAGATGAGCGTCAAGGGGAAATACGGGTACCGCTTCCAGCATCACCGCTGCCATCAGATGAAGGTCGTCGGCAACAGGGTGATCGCGGGCAGGGCCGGCATCGAGTTCCTGGATACGAACACGGGCAAGGTGGCGGCCCACCACTGGGTGCGCGGGAGCTGCCACTTCGGCGTTCTGCCGGCGAATGGTCTTCTGTACGTGCCACCCCACAACTGCGCCTGCTACGTCCGCGCCAAGCTGACCGGGTTCATGGCGTTGAGCGCCGCGCCGCGCCCGCGCTCTGCCAAAACCCCGGACGAGCAGCGACTCCATCGCGGCCCTGCTTATGGTAAGACCGTGGCAGATTCAGTTGAAGGGCGAGCAGGGGACTGGCCAACCTATCGGCACGATACGGCTCGTTCCGGCAAGGCAACGACCAGGGTGGGCTCCGAGCTCCTGCTTGGCTGGACCGCGAAGTTGGGAGCAACGCTCACCAGTCCAGTGATTGCCGGCAACCGGATGTACCTGGCTTCGACGGACGACCACCGGTTGCACGCACTCGATGCCACCACGGGGAAGGTCCTCTGGCAGCATACCTTTGACGGCCGCATCGATTCACCACCCACCGTGCACGAGGGATTGGTCCTGTGCGGATGCCGGGACGGCTCGGTGCAGGCGCTGCGCGCCACAGATGGAGAGCTGGTCTGGCGTTTTCTCGCCAGCCCCGAAGAGCGGCTGATTGTCTCCCGGGGCCAGCTCGAGTCCATCTGGCCGGTGAGCGGCAGCGTGCTTGTCGTCAACAACACCGTTTACTTCGCAGCCGGGAAGTCATCCTATCTGGATGGCGGCATTCGGCTTTACGGCTTGGAGCCCCACACTGGCCGGAAACTCGTCGACACGGTCCTCTGGACGCGCCAACCGGACGGTTCTGAGCTGCTGGACGAACAAAGCGTCGACGGCTTTATGAACGACATCCTGTCCAGCGACGGGGAGAGGATCTTCATGCGGCACCAGATCCTGGACCTTGCCGGCAAGGCGAAACCTGGACGAGTGACTCATCTGCACAGCCCCGACGGATACCTCAGCTCGGACACCACGTCGCGCCTTGTGTGGACTTACGCCCCCATGTTCACGTCGCCGCACCAAGGCGCGTTTTACGACCTGCGCCTCAGCCGCACGCTCTTCCCTTCCGGCCGGATACTGGTCGAGGACGAAGACACCATCTACGGGTTCGGGCAGAACCACTATGATCGTTTGCGGCCCGATCCCGGAGGGAAGTGGGCGCTGTTTGCCGCGGACAAGAAGAGTGGCGCGCCTCCGGGCCTGTCCGCGAGGGAATACCTCAAGCTGGCGCGGAGCGGCAAGCAGTCCGTCCGTTTCCGCTGGTGGAAACGGATCCCCATCCAGGCGTGGGCCATGGTGAAGACTGAGGATGTCTTGTTCGTTGCCGGCCCTCGTGGCAGTTCGGTGACCTCTCAGGCTGCACTCGAGGGCAAGGCAGGCGGCGCGTTACTGGCCGTGTCGCCCAGCGACGGGCGGGTGCTTGCCGAGATGTCTCTGCCCAGCGCGCCGGTCTGGGATGGTATGGCCGCCGCGGGCGGCAACCTCTATCTCACCTTGGCGAATGGTCAGGCGATATGCTTGTGGTCCGTGGCGTCCGGCCGTAAAGGTACCCCGTTGTCGCGTGCGGGTTGGCGGGCCGCGCTCCCGCCGGTCAAGACCGCCGCGGAGCCGGGTCTGCTCGGGCGCTGGCGTTTCGATGAAGGCGTCGGCATGTTGGCGCGAGACTGCTCCGGCCGCGGACATGACGCCGAGGCGCAAGGCCGTTGGGCAACGGGCGACTTCGGCACGTGCCTCGTCTCTGCCGGCGACCCGCGGGCCGCGGTGATACCGGACGCTCCCCATCTTCAGTTCGGCAACAAGGACTTCACCCTGGCTCTCTGGGTGAAGATCGACAGGCACGGAGCTCGTTTGATGGGCAAGGAGGCGTTCCCGCAGAACTGGTGGGTGATCAACTTGCTCGACAATGGCTCGGCCGAGCTGGTACTTGGCGAGGGCCGAGGCCCCGGCCAAAGCGCGCGTGCGAAAACCACCAGGGCGATTGCGACCGACGCCTGGAGCCATCTGGTCGCGGCAGCGGATCGAAAGGCTGGTGAAGTGCGCTGGTATCTCAATGGCGCTCTGGACAGCCGCCATCCGATCCCGAAGGCCATGACCAAAGGCCTGCGCGCCGATGGGCGGGACATCGCCATTCCCTCATCCCACAAGCCTTTCCGTGGGCTCATCGGCGACATCCGCATTTACGGAAAGGCAGTCACCGCCAAGCGCGTGCGCGAACTGTTCCAGGAACAGGCAAAGCGCCGCACCAGCACGACCTTCCAAATCCGGGAATGACATCCGGGACACCATGCCCATATTCACGGTCAGCCCATTCAGGCTCATAGGGTCCGTTGTCGATTGAGGATTCACTCAGGAACAACTTCCCATTCCCGCGTCACATTTCGTTCAGATTTCGCCGTTCCGATTGACCAGACACGCGAAGTTGCCATGCACTTCCGGAGCATTCAGCGGATAATCGTTGAGCGCAGCCTGCATTTCAGCGAGGAGGGATAGCTCATGCAGTGCAGAGAAGAGTTTATTGAAGTAACAGAAAACAGGAGAACCCATTGAGTAAGAAACCTAATCTGATCTACATCTTTGCTGATGATATGGGGTATGGCGATTTGTCTTGCCTGAATGAGAATGCGCAATTCAAGACCGTGAACCTCGATCAACTGGCTGCCGAAGGTTTGCGCTGTACCGACGCGCACTCCAGTTCCTCCGTTTGTACGCCATCGCGCTATAGCCTGCTGACCGGTCGGTACAATTGGCGTTCCACTCTGAAGTCCAGCGTAACGGGCGGATACTCGCGTCCGATCATCGAGGACGATCGTCTTACCGTCCCATCGATGCTTAAAGAGCAGGGATATCAGACAGCGTGTGTCGGCAAGTGGCATCTCGGTCTTGAATGGCGGCTGAAGGACGGCGGAATCGCATCAACCTATCAGGATGAAGACCAGGTTGACTTTGCCGCGCCGATTACGAATGGACCGCTCAACCATGGGTTCGATTGTTACTTTGGCATCAGCGCCTCCCTCGACATGCCGCCTTATGTTTACATCGAGAACGACAGATCGACATCGATTCCAACCGAACGATTTGAAATCGTTCGCAGCAAGAAGTTCATGCGTGACGGATTGATTGGTGACGATTTCAAAGCAGAAGAGGTTCTTCCCACGCTGACAGAGAAAGTCGAAGCCCTGATAGATAACTACGCAGAGGGTGAAGAGCCCTTCTATATCCACTTTCCTCTGCCGGCGCCCCATACACCGATCCTGCCCACGGAAGAATTTCAGGGGAAATCCGGCACCAACGAATACGGCGATTTCTGCCTGCAGGTCGATGATACGGTCGGCCGGGTTATGAAGGCCCTGGAAAAGAATGGTCTGACAGAAGACACGATTGTGATATTCACGGCCGACAACGGCTGTTCGCCCATGGCAGATTTCGATGAGCTCGCGGAATTCGGTCACCACCCGAGCTACGTCTTCCGCGGTCACAAAGCGGATATTTTTGAAGGGGGCCATCGTATCCCGTTCGTCATCCGGTGGCCGGAGGTCATTGAAGCTGGCAGTGAAAGCGATCAGACTTTCTGTCTGACTGACTTGATGGCGACCATGGCAGAGATCACCGGGTACGAACTGCCCGACACCGCGGCAGAAGATAGCGTCAACAATCTTTCTATCTGGAATGGGACAGCGACGGATGCTGTACGCGAAGCGACCGTGCATCACTCAGTCAACGGCTCCTTTTCCATCCGCAGAGGCAAATGGAAACTGGAGATGTGCCCGGGCTCGGGTGGTTGGAGCTACCCGAAACCGAATTCAGAGGACATCAAGGGGCTTCCCCCGATTCAGTTGTATGACTTGTCCAGGGACATCGGCGAAAAAGAAAACGTGCAGGATCAGCATCCTGACGTGGTTGAAGAACTGAAGGCTCTGCTGACCCACTACGTCAAGAACGGCAGGAGCACACCGGGCGCACCTCAGCCCAACACGGGAAGCAAACACTGGCCGCAGCTCCATTGGCTCAGCGAGAACGAGATGTAATTTCGCCGCTTTGCATCCAGATTGTAGCTGGCGGTTTTTTCACTGAGGAAGAAACACCACAGCCTACTCCCTGGTGAGATTCAGCTTATTGGGGCCAGCCGCGTAGTTGCCCTGAACTTCCTGAGCGTTCAGCGGATAATCGTAGATGCGCAACTCATCGAACCTACCGGCGAAAGGGCCGACCTGTCCGGCGGTCAACCCAAGCTCGGAAAGTTTGATGCCTGTGACCATTTGACCGGTGAGTTTGCCGTTGACGTAGGAAGAAAGCAGGGGGCGTCCGTCTTGGCCGTCCTGGTCGTAGGTGACCACAACGTGCATCGCTTGCCCCACCTTCACTCCTATGCTGCGCTGAATATCCTCGTTGTGGCCGTTAACGATCAGCTCGGCACGGTGCTTATTGAGGGTTCGGAATGTGTAATAAAAAGAATCCTTCCCACCTCGGAATTGAACCACCGGGTCCCAGCCATAGCTTTCCCCTGTCGGTGTAAACCAGACCTCGAAGCTGACCTCCTTGCGGCCCTTGACAAGGGCCGCACTCAGCCGGCCGTATCCTTTGACATCGTTGGCACGGATCACCAGTTCGCCCTGCCCATTGAGCCGGACTTGGCCTTCATTGGGTTTGTCAGCGGTGCTTCCGTGATCTTTGGGATTCTCCCGCCTCGGTTTCGCCGGAGCGGCCGCAAGGAGTGACTCCTGGCCGGGCGCTGCCTGAAGCTTGAATGTGAATTCCTCCAGCTTTGGGTCCTTCAGGGGTTTATCTCCCCGAGTAATCGGCGATCTGATTTCTTTGGTCACTGGAGAGTAGGTTCGCACCTGCACTGTCCTCCCGTCGGGCAGAAACTCCAGCACACGCAGGAAGCCATAGCCGCCCCGCAGCTTTTCGTAATCGACGAGCATCTGGTGAACGATATTGCCTCGGTCGGCTTTGTCCTTCCGGTAGCCTACATACTGCGATGAGAGGTGACCGCAGATCACCATCATGATGTTGGGGTGTTTGCGGACCAACTGATTCCACATCATCTCGCCGTCGGCCCCTTCGCCATAGAAATTGTATGGGGTGGCACGCTGACTGCCGCGGAGATGGTTGTACCGATCGTTTCCGTAGTACAGGTAACCGTGGGTTAGAATGATCGCCAGACGGTCTTTGTGCTTTTCGAGCACCTTGTTGGCCCAGGCGATCACTTCCTTTCTCGGCCCCATTTCCAGCGAGAGCACGATCCACTTCTGCCCGTTGATTTCCATGAACTGGAAATGGTTTTCCAGTTTGCCCGCTTCATAGACGTCACCGAAAGTTGGCCACTTCTTGAGGTCCTCAACTTTGAAATAGTTATTCATGTAAGTCAGCCGTCCGGGCGTGTGGTCGTAATCGTGGTTGCCCGCCGCCAGCACGTACGGCACCTTGCCCTCGATGATGTCGAAAGCCTTTCGGGCGTTCTTCCATTCGTCTTCGGCGTTGTTGTTGGTGATGTCGCCCACGTGCAACAGGTACTCGATGTTGCGCTTGTCCTTATTCTCGGCGACCCATTTCATCATGGCGTTGAAAATGTGTGGGCGGCGGCGGCAGTAGCCTTCCGTATCAGGAAGTACGACCAGCGTGGTGCTGCCCGCGTGGTAAGGCAGCGGCTTCGGGGGCGGCTCGACATAGATCTCCCCGTGAACACCGCCAATGTTGTCGGTCAGTTTTGCCCCGACGCCCCCCTGCCCGTCGAAGCTGTACCTATGAATCGGTGGACGGGAGAGTTTGGTCGCCCGCGAGCCGATGCCCTTCGCTTCCTCGGCCCACACCTGGGTCATGGTCATAACAGCGAGCGCGCCAAAACAGAGGTGGGACGTATTGAATCGGCCTCGACCATTCACGGCATGGATTCTCGAGTTTCAACGTAAGGCAACATGGTTCGGATTTTCCGATTGTCTTCAGAGAGAACCAATTGGGTCATCGGATCGGCCATTACCTCTTCTAGCCTTCCTGAGGCCCGGCCAGCCGAATCTCGAACTCGTCCATTGAGAATCTGCCGCGCGGCTCCTGGCCGAAACCCGCCAGCGAAATCCCATAGCTGCGGGCATCGGCCAGTAGGTCGTTGAGGGCCGGTGGATTGGCGGGATTGCCTGACCAGCTCAAATGCCACAGCGATTCGTCGTTGTGGAGGGTCATGGTGTTGGGTTCTGGTGCCCATTCACCTTCAGAGATCGTCAACGGCTTGCTGGTGAAATGCCAGCGTCCTCCGGCGCCCACTACCCAGAAGAAACATTTAGCTCCGCCCAGGAACAGGTCGTCCCCGCGCAGATAGACCGAGACTTCCGCCTCCCGGAGGTCGAGAGGATCCAGCCCCACCCAATTCGTGTACATAATGAAAGGCAATATGGACACCGGATCTTCCGGGGTGTCCCCGCTCCAACGCGTCTCATCGCACCAGATAAAGCCCGAATCATCGACGCCACCTGACGATGACCACGAAGTCAGGATGAAGATGTTGACCCCTTTGGCAACTACGCTCCAGTGGTAGTCATAGGAACACCATCCTTCCGGACCTTTCTCGAAGCTATTCTTGATCATGGAGATTTCCCCTTTGTCACAAGTGTTTTCATGCCTTTGACAACCGAGGCCGTTTTTTGCACTTATAACCGTTTCCAAAACCCTTGCTCATATACCGCGCCACAATGCCGCAATCGAGGTCATCTCCTCTTTCTCCTGCCGCAGCCTGACAGATTCGTTCGTAGAAAGTCAGAGCCCCACTTGCTGCGTAGCTGCGGCGTCCCGCCGCAGAAGTTCGGCGGCGAGACGCCGCCGCTACCACAAGCTGGTGACGGCCGCCAAGGACAAAGAAAATTACACGCATACCGCGCAGACTTTCACGAGCCCGGAGAGCGGGGTGTGGGGCAGATTTCCAATCTGCCAAGATAAAGAAAAGAATCGCAGGTTGGAGCCTGCGCCACGTCTGGCCGCACCCGCGGCAGACGACTCGCGAGTTTTTTCAGTGCCGTCCGACAGGCATGCAAAGCCCAAACAAGCCTCAGTCTCTGGATGCATTTCACGAACTGCTCTTCAATCATGGCCTATCTCTTATCCGTCTTTCTCCTGTCCGCCGCGGATGGGGAGCTCCTCTTTGAATCAAGGGTGACCAATCCCCCGCATCGCTACTTCGTGGCAGCCCGGCAAGACATTAAACTCGACGGGAATCTGCGCGAATGGAAGTGGGATGAATCGGCGATTCGGATTCACGCCGGGGCCTTCGATCTCAACCCGCCTCCCGTTACGTCCGACGTGGATTGCAGCGCCAAAGTGCAGTTTGGCTGGGACGAAGGCGGTCTGCTTTACCTTGCTGCCGAGGTGTTGGATCAGAGCCTGGTGCCGCTAGGGAAGTCGGATGCCATGCCCTGGACGTGCGACAGCCTGATGCTGAGCATCACGACCTACGGCGCGACCAAATCCTCCAAACGCTATCGGCAGAAGAACAATGTCAAGACAGCGAACGAGCCGTTCTTTGGATTCAGCCACTACTCCGACAAGACAGGCCCCCGGAAATGGACGGAACACACAAAGTACGCTGTTCAGAAAACCGCGAATGGTTACACCATCGAGGCCGCGGTCGGTCTGTCAGATATCGGTTATTCGCCTCGCAGTGGCGACAGGGTCAAAGTCTCCTTCATTCTGGTTGACCATGACGAAGACGGTAAGTTCGCTCAGCTCATCCACCGATCCAAAGGAAGCGGCGAGGCGCGTCTCGGGTATTGGTATGACCTTCGATTCCGAAACAGTTCGCCGTACGCAGGAGAGTTGATGCCGGTCCAGGCCAGGTATGGTGAAGAGAACGCCATCGGAATTGTCGGGCAGATCGACTCGTTCGAAGATGGCTTGAAACTTCACTCCATCCGCTTGAAGGATACGAATGGAAAGACCGTGGCGGAGTTGCCTGCGAAAGCTGACCTTCCTCTGGGGCGACGAACGATATTTTCTGGTGAATTTGCCGGCCTGCAGACGAAGCCCGGCAGATACACAGCCGTTGCAGTAATCCAACACAGAGGAAAGCTGATCAATGGCGACGTGAATGCGCCATTCGAGATCATCGCCAGCGAAGAAGCTGACACCGGCGTTACGGGCAAGTTGCCCGACCGTTATATCGCCATCGATCCGACCCGCTTCGCATTTCCATCCGATCGGCGAAAGTACAAGCCGAAGAAGATCACTCGCGACGACTACATTGGTCTCACCCGCCGAGTCTATGACTTTGAAAACTACCTCTACAGCAAGGGTCGAAAAGCGAACGCAGGGATCCACGGAGTGCATTACGCTTTCCCCGCTTACATGCTGTTCCGCCAGACGGGCGAAGAACATTTCCTAGAGGAGGCCCTCGGTCTCGTTCGACATGCCCATGACGCCCATGTGAAAGGCAATCCGACGCCCCATTGGGACACCATGCACAAGGTGGTCGAGCTTCTGCTGAACGAACCGAAGGTGAAGGAAGATGACCGCAAGTGGCTGAGTGAGTTTACTCCGCGCCTCGCTAACCGGGTCTGGACGTTGATGCGGCCGAAGGAGTGGGGAGCTTTCAACCGTGCGCTGCTCTGGGGCTACTTTCTTGACATTGCGGCAAAACGGATGCCCGATGCCCCTGAAGCAAAGGCCTGGAAGAAGTATGCCGACCTGGAATGGGACTCCTGGTGGCCCTATCGCGATCACGATGAGAACTCATCGGATTACAACGGCGCTTCGATCATGGGTTACCTGGACTGGGCGGAATTCCGCAATCCCAAATACTTGAAGGATCCTGGCTTCGGCAAATGGTTGGAACGCTACATGTACCAGGTGACGCCCGCCGGTGGCTTTCCGGGTTACGGTGACGCTTCACCATGGAACGCGTCAGCCTACTTCTGGATTCCAGTGTTCGAGCGAATGGCCACGCTCACTCGTGACGGCCGTTTCAAGTGGGCAGCGCGCAAGCTCTTTGAATATGCACAGCTTCAGATGGAAGACCTTTTCAGCTACCACATGGTTTACGACGGCGCCGCATCCGCCTGCGCCTGGGCCTACTTCTATGCCGACGACACCGTCCCAGAAGTCATGCCTCAAATGAAGTCTCGTGTCACGCAGCGGAAACGCATTCGGCATGTCGATGACGCATTCAGGAAGAAAATGCTGGACGAGCACGACATCACCGGTCTCTACCTTCGACTGGAAAACGAGTCCCAACCCGACAAACTCATTTTGCGCGCCGGAGCCGACCCCTTTGCGCCGGCGGGAATGATCGAGCTCTGCTCTGATGCTGGGCATCACATGTCCACCGTTCCCAATCTGAACAATCTGATGCACCAGCGGTCAGTGCTTCTGACCGACCTTGGCTACTTCGAGAAAGGGCCGGAATACCACAATGTCATATTCATTGAAGACCTGACCGGCATCGCTCCCGAAGCCTCGGCAGAGATTGTGACGGTCCCCACCATGGAAGTCGCATCCCGGGCGACCTATGCCTCAGTTAGCGTGGAGAATTACAAGGGCTGGCCGGTAACCAACGAGCGCCGAGTTCTCTTCACGCATGGCGGCCCTGTCCTCGTTAAAGATCTCGTGGACTTTAAGAAGCCATTCGTGGCGCGGGTCAGACAACAGTGGCAGACGAGAAACATCTCCCCCAAAGCCGGTGGCCACTGGGCGAATACCCACATTCCCTGGATGCTGATGACCGGATTGGGCCTGGGAAGAGGAGTCCAGCGCTGGCTCAACCCGGCCTGGGATCTCCTTATTTATTTCACGCCGCAACCTGGCCGGGACTACGAGGTATACGACCGGTCATTGGAGAACGTCTGGCAGGCTGTCCCCCTCCGCCTTTCACAGCGTTACCGAGGTCTGCCAAAGCTGGGTCAGCCAATCCATTTCACGACGTTGCTCTGGCCGCACAAGCCGGAGCTCGATGTCGATAAGTACGTGAACCGCATCCACATTCTGCGTGACGACCCGAAGGTCACAGGATTTCGAGTGGATCTCACCGATCAGAAGAGCATCTTCCTGGGCATAAATGATTCGGGCAAGGAGGCAACTTGCGGGGAGGTGACGACCGATGCTTCGGTTTTCGTGTTGACGTGCGGCAGAGATGGGAAGTCGCTCAAGCCAGGCCATCTGTTTGCTGTGGATGTTTCGGCATTCTCTCTGTCGGGGAAAGCAGTTCACCAGTCAGAAGAACAGGTACGAGTGGACAGAGGATTGTGATGCCGGACTTTTATTTTCTGTGTGACAGGCGTCACCAAACGGAACAATGCAGAAGTCTCTGAGCCCTTATTCAGTCCTGATCTGCCTGACGACATCATTTGCCCCAGGCTCAGCAGAGGTCACGCGCATCGAAGCCGAAACCCTCACCGAAAACGCCAGGATCATCAACGGCGGAGACCTCCTGCTGGTCAGCGATCCCAAAGACAGCCGCATCCAATTCAGTGGCGGCAAAGCCATCAGCTTCGCACCGAGGGGCAAGGGATCGTCCCTGCAACTGGACCTCCCTTGTACCACGCCAGGCGTTTACAGAATTCACGTCAAAGGAGCGATGGGGCCGAGCTGCGGCCTGTACAACCTGGTGGTGGGAGATGAGGTCCGGGGATGGTTCAATTTCAGTGCTGAGAAGACTGTCCACACAGACAGATCTGGCAATACTCCCAACGGCATCGCGACGAAACGTGTCCGCCTCATCGAGGGCAAGAATCCTGTCCGCTTCGAATTCCTGCAGCCGGGAGGCAGGGGTGGCTGCCTGGTTATTGATTCGATTCATCTGTTCCCGCACCGGTTCGTCCCGCATCCGGAACCGGACAAGTTTGACTCAGCCATCCCCGAGAACGAATCCCATGCTGACGAGCTGATCCGCAATGGTGGTTTCGAGGAATTCCAGACGTGGGAGCGTTTCGAGCAGAAGCATCAGAAAATCAGACATTGGAGTCTCAACACCTCGGCGCCAGCGGACCATCGAGTCATCGTCCGGGCCCCCGCTAAGGCCAGGACCGGCAAACACTGCATCCGGCTTTCTCCTGACGATCTTGAAGACAACGTGGTCCTCTATCAGACCATTCGAGCAGAAAGCCGAGCGCGCTATCGCGTGATCGTTCACGCACGCGGCGAAGGAACCATACGAGTAGATTTCTATCAATACGGCGGCAGGCCCCGATCAGAAGATGCCGAACGTGTTCTGAATGTCTTTAAGGCAACAGACACCTGGCAACGTTACACCTTTGTCATGTCCCCCAGTGAGGCGGGCAAGATCCACCAGGTGGCCATCGCTCTTTATGCTCTGGAGGGCAGTTCCATCTACTTCGATGATATCAGTATTCGCCGTATCACGGAGAAACAGTGAAGCAGCTCGCGCGTCATGGACTGACTCATAGCGGATCGCCGAGACCGCGAGTCGGCCTGCCATCCGGAGCCCCCTCATCGTGCTTCAATCTTGATGGCGGCGTAGACCACGATCTTCGGGACGACGAAGCTGACAGATCTATTCTCCTGGTCAAACTTGAGTTCTGTTGACTTTGAATTCTCCACTGAATGAAGCGACACCTTTCTGGCTCGCGTGGCCGCCGGCAGAACAACCCGAACAGGAATCGGGCCGGCCGGGATTGGCCTCTCGATATCAGCGCCGGAAACGCCATCGGCTGGACGGCGATCCCTGTGATAATTGATGAGATGGACCACAAACTTTCTCGTCTCTGACCCGGTACCTCGCCCTGTTTCAAAGCAGGTGAAGCTAATCGTGTCCCGAGCACTTATTCCTGAACGATTGGGCAACCAGACGTCCAGGTAAGGTTCGAACTCCTGCCACGCGACCGGAGAAATGGCCTGCAATTCCTTTGAGGCAAACACGACTGCTCCTTCTATCGATTGCTTGCCGCGCGCGGGATTGCAGACCACTACTTTTCCATCCGTCCCGATAAAATCTGAAAACGTCGTTTGTTCATCCTCAATAAAGTCGGCAACGGAAGGCAACAGGACGAGCCGGTATTGTTTGAGTCGTTCAAGCGACAGGTTGTCATCGATCAGCACATCATAGAGGACATGATTCTTGGTGAGTAAACTGCCGAGCCGTTTGAAATCTGCCGTATGAAGAGTGTCTCCGCGATGCACGGCTCGGCGATTCCAGACCAGGGCGGCTTCGGAATACGGGGTGGCCGGATGATAGAGCTGTTCATTCTTGCGAAGGAAATCGAACCATGCCTTCACCGCATTATGCGTGGATGCATCCCTGTAATCGGGGCCGCGCGGATAGGCGAAACCGCCGTACGCGACAGATTCCGCGAAGGTAAGCTGAATACGGACGTTGTCGTCCATCTTGACGGTCGAAGGTTTTCCCCCACCCGCTTCGTAGAGGTATTTCCGCTCGATTCCAAAATCCGCGAAGCTGTGCTCATCCGGCTTGTCGTACATGCGCCAGTTGCCAATCGAATACCAGACGAAATCCTCGCCTTTGCCCCACCGAGTGGAAGGCAGCACACACCGCTCGTCCGCGTTCAGTTGAGCAAAAGTTCCGGCAAGCTGTCCCGGCCCTTTGTAGCTGGAGCGGTAGATGTGATTCCACTGGCCCAGAATCAGGTCAGGCTTGATAGCCCGGCCATGCCGAATGAATACCTCGTCGTAACAATCCTTGAGGGATGCCTGCGTAAACTTGAGACATTCCAACGCGTACTCGCTCGCATCTTCCCTCTCGTACCAACCGCTGATCGTGCTGAACGTGTGTGACTTCAAATCGTTGATCTGATGCCGCTCTTTCAGTTGGGCTGCTGTGTGTCGAGCCCCAAGCCATCGCCGAAACGCAGCCTGGCAATACTCGCAGACGCACCCCTCTCTCTGGGGAAAGATGATATGAAAACCGTCCAGGCCAATGCCTATTGCTGCTGTGACCATTCGTTTCAGGACCTCCCGCCAGTGGGGATTACTGATGCAGCCCCAGTATTCGGCTCCTCCTTCGACTCGATAGGCTTCCTGTTTCCAAAGCGAACCGTCCGCTTTCTTCTCCATCATGTCGATGGCACGAGTTTCTGGTTTGGGGCCAAGGACATTGTCGTCCCAGTCCTCGTCGATGAACTTAAAAAAGCCGGCTGGTTTTTCCGGATCGCCGAATGGTCTTGAGAGCGAAAAGAGACCGATGAACTTAGCCCCGTTTCTGTGGCTGCGCTCGATGAGTTGCTTCATCCAATCTCGATCCACTGGCCCGCCGCCAAGAGAGGTCCAGAGTCTCTTGACTCCTTTCTCGCGTGCGTAGCTCATGGCCGACCAGTAATTCGGGCCGAAGAATCCAGCAATGACGACCTGCGGCCGAACGTCGTCGATGTAATCACCGTAGGCATCATCAATCTCGCCATAGTGAGAGCACGCCCGTTGAAACCAGAAGGGTTTGTGTTCCTGCGCCTGAACTTGAATGGATGTTGTCATGAGTGCAATCAGGATCGGAGTCATGAAACTGGCCCTAAGAGTTTCAGATCATCGAGGCGGAAGGCTGCTACCTATAACGGCAAGTTAGAGCCTGTGCCATTTTCCCTGCGGAGCCCTGAACAGAATCTAGAATCTTCCACGATGCAAACCGGTCGGAGTTACTCGCAACGGATCGCTCAGATCGAAGCAGGCCAGCAAATGCCGGGGAAAAGCCGATGCCATCGTCACTGACACACCTGGTCAAGAATTCAAACCCTCGAGGGCTCTATCCAAAGAGCAGGATCATGTTGCCCACAAACTTGCCCGAAACTGATTCAAACAGGTCACCGGGCTCAGGGCCTTCATCGCGTACCAGCAGGAGCAGAAGATCAATGATGCGCTTCAACCTGATCACTCTTCTTGCGATATTCGTTCCACAGATCGCCTCATCGGAACCGATCATCCTTGTGAAGAACGGCGAGCCGAAGGCATCAATCGTCATACAACCCAGGATCGATGAGCGCTGTAAACTCCGATACGAGATGACCTTTCCAGGCAAGCGTCCGCTGCCCATCCTCAAGGTTGCTCAAGAGCTGCAGTCCTACCTGACTCGTGTTACCGGGGTTGAGCTTCCAATCGAAAAGAAGCAGACGAACGCCGACCGGCCCGCGATCCACGTGGGGCTGACTCCTTTCGCAGGGAAGCAGAACATTCCGTTCGAGGAGTACGACCGTGATGCCTACATCCTGAAACGGTTTGGCAGCCAGGTCGTACTTGCCGGGAAGGACGACTGGGGCACGGAGATGGCGACTTACGATTTCCTCGAGCGCGTCTGCGGAATCCGGTGGTTGATGCCCGGCGAACTGGGTGAGGTCATCCCGGAGACGAAAGAACTCGTGATCGGGGAACTGAATGTCATCGAACAGCCGTCCTATCTGTCACGCATGATGAGCGGCATCTATCACAGCGTGAAGTCCGATCCGAAATGGTTCCGGAAGTCCTACACCTGGATGCGCCGAAATCGGCTTCGCACGCGTTACGAATTCCACCACAACCTGGCCCAGATCGTCAGACCTGCGACTTATTCGAAAGACCATCCGGAGTTTTTCCCATGGGTCGGGGGAAAGCGTCTGATCCCCAGGAAGGGGGCAAATTCAGATTGGCAACCTTGCCTGAGCAACCCGAAAGTTATCGATGTCTGTGCGCAGGCGGCCCGGAGCTTCTTTGACCAGTATCCTGGCAACACATCTTTCAGTGTCGGTGTAAACGACAACTATGGTTACTGCGAGTGCGAGAAATGCCTGAAGATGAACGATGGGATCCGTTACGCTGAGAACGGCAAGCGCGATTACTCACCTGTCTTCTTCAGGTTCGCGGACAAGGTCTGCGGCGAGGTCGCGAAGACGCATCCGGATCGAAGGATCGGCGGCCTGCTCTATTCTGCGGGAACCATCACCCCGCCGCCGTTCCGGGCACACAAGAACTTCATCGGTTACATCCCGAACGACCGCTCCCGCTACCTCTTCGATGCCAACTTTCGCAAAAAGGAGCTGGAGCTCCTGAAGTCGTGGTCTGAGGTCTGCAGCGCTCTCGGCATATACGAATGGTACTACGGCAGTGGATTCGAAGTCCCTCGCTACTATCCGCACACCATGCAGGCAGTTCTCAAGGACGGCTATGAACTCGGTGTCAGAGGGTTTTACGCGGAGGCCTACCCGAACTGGGGACTGGACGGCCCGAAGCTATGGATCATGTGCAAACTCCTCTGGGACGTTGACGCAGACATTGATGCCCTTCTCACTGACTACTGCCGCAAATTCTTCGGCCCTGCTGCTGAGCCAATGAAGAGTTACTTCAACAGGCTCGAACAATGCTGGATCAATCAGCCGCTCCGAAAACGTGATCCGCAGAACTTCACCTATTTGCGGAAGGACAGCGCGCAGCTCAAGGTCTATCCGCTGTCAGCACTGGTGGACTGCGAGAAGTTCCTCGTCGAAGCCGCATCGCTCGCAAAGAAAGACGTGGAAAGGAAACGGATCGAAGTCTTCCGGAACTGCTTTCTGATTGCCCGGTATTACGTCGAGCGGGAGACCATCTACGACCGCCTGAAAGTGGAAGGCAATCTGGACGCTCTCGCCCTGAACGAGCTCGTCCACAACGTGACCGCGATGTACCACCTGACGAACGCCCTCGGCCGCCATTCGTCGGCTCACATCAGTGGTAACCCATACTGCCTTTACGCGGGGAGCGGTGTCTGGCGTTTCCGGAAGATGGAGAATTACCACTCACGGCTTGGGACGCGAATCGCGAAAGCGCTCGTCGAAGCAGAGAAAGAGGCAAGAGGAGACCTCCGCAAGTGTTCGGGCGGCGAGCTGCGAACGGCAATGACGAAGCGTTTCCAGGAGCTTGGCGAAGGCGCGTCAAGATTGGAGGCTTCCGGTGAGATGGGATCCATCTGGGCTGAGATCCAGAAGAGCACCGAGCGTTACATCAAGAGCACTGCCAAGATACCCCGGATAACGAATGCGCCGGTGGTCGACGGGAAGATGGAGGAAAAAGAATGGAAGGGCACGGAAGAGCTTGGCAACTTCGAACAGCTCAAGGAGAAGGGGCCTGCCAGGTACGCTACGAAGGTGCGTCTCGCATACGATGACGTGAATCTTTACGCCGCGTTCCACTGCAAAGAAGCATCGATGAAGCATCTCCTTCAGCGATACCGTGAGCGGGACACGGCAGTCTGGCAGGATGATGCTGTCGAGCTTCTTGTTCAACGGCCGGGGGCAGACCCGGATGATTTCTATCACTTCATCATCAACAGCTTTGGCGCCTGTTACGATGCGTACGGGCGGGACGGAAAGTGGAATGGGAACGCCAGGATTGCCGGGACAAGCAACGCACAAGCCGGCACTTGGAGCGTTGAGATGGCGATCCCCTGGAAAGACATGGGAGGCAAGCCCGAGGCAGGCGAGCAGTGGCGCGCGAACTTCTGCCGGGAGAACCCAGAGCCCGCAGCAGCCCATGGGGCCGGTGAATGGAGCAGTTGGTCTCAAAGCTACGCCGGCTTCAACTTCCCCACCTATTTCGGGATCCTCCTTTTCGAATCCCCGGATGACAGGTAGGCCTCGTTTCAGCGGTCGTGCATGGGGAGCATGGAGGCTCATCTTCCGTTTACGCGCCAATTCATTTGTTCCTGCGCTGGAGCTGAAGGGTTGACAGTTGGCGAGCCAGACGAGCAATCACACCATCCTTTGCCGCATGCAGCGGTCTCCACTCGTCCGCTTCAACTTCATGCACGGATTGTTCCATCGCCAGGCGCGCCCATTCGGCTTTGATCGGATCGGTGACGGATTGGGCAAACTTGACGAAGGCTGAAAACTGAGATTCTGGTATCGGGCCGGCGCTGCGCTGCAAGTGCTTGAGTGCAACCTCCAGGCGCTTGCCCTGGGCCCAGCGGTGTTTCACTTTGTCGTCCCACTTTTTCTGCTTGCACGAATTCCGGAATATGCGGCGATAGAAGTGCAGGCGGGCGTAAATCTGGGCCAGGCCCTCGACAGCGCCGGCGGAGCCCAGCCGGTAAAGCGCGAGGCAGCATTCCGCGGCAGTGTCCGCGTTGTCACCGGCGAAGGCTTCCGGATCGACTCGAGTCGGATGTTCCCGGGACATGGATCGCTGCATGGCCTCTTTGTACGCCCGCTTGAGGGGAGCTATCGCCTTCGGGTTCTTCGACAGCCCAAGACCGCGTGATGCGCCACTTGCAAGTTCCATCTTTGACAGCGCGTTCTGAAGATTTTCCATGCCATCTTTGTGAGCCGTGGCTCCCAGGAGCACGAGTGCTGCCTTTCGATGGGAAACGTTAACGACGGCACCGGAAAGGAAATCGATAAGCGGTGCCGACCAGTCGCTTTGGGCAAAGGGGAACATTGCTTCAAACAGCGCGGGTAATTCTTCTCCTGCAAAGCGGTCAGGATTCTCTTTCCACGCGTCAAAGAAATCTTTCGCAGTCGCTGAGGTCATGTTCTCGCACAACTGACGGAGAGCGGCAGCGTCCTTCCTCTCTCCGGTCAGGATCTCCAGATAGTCGGCACCTGGAGGGACGCTCACTGCCTTTGCAGCAGCTTTCTCAGAGTGCAACGGGCGCCCCTTCGCGGCCCATTCGACTGCCTGGCCGAGTAGCTTTGGCCAGCCGCGCCATTCCCAGAACGGAAGACCATCTGCCTTTGGCTCGCCATTCACGGTCAGGGCAAACGCCATCACCCTCCCCCGGCCGAAAGCCCACGACACAACAACAGGATGTTCTCCGGCCGTGATGTGGACAGTTGCCTGCGGTTTGGCCTTCACCTTGTGGATATGGAAAGCGCCGGGCCGAGCGGAGAAATCGCAGCCCTTCATCCAATCGGTCGTGGCCGCAGGTTTCAAGACCCAGCCCTTCTGCGATGCGGCGATGGCGCCCCTTTCGTCAAACTTGACGGGTAGCATTTCTGCGAGGGGCGTTCCGTGATACCCACCCCTGCCGAAAGCCCAGTAGCCACCCAGGACTACCAACCCGCCTCCGGCTTCAACGAACTGCCGAATGGCCAACAGGTGTCCGTCTCCGATGGCGGGAGCGTCCACATTGCTCAGCACAATGACCGAGTATTCGCGGTATGCCTCGTGAGAAAGCATCCCCCTCACACCTTTGGTCGCGCGATACGCTCCTGCGCAAGGCATGCCGACGGGCCGAACCGATTCCCGCAATCGAAAGGTATCTGTCCAGAGCCCCTCGATGACGAATGCCCTGGGGAGAAACGAGGGCACCCACTGCCAGTCAACGGTGGGTTCTGCTTCTTCGGCCCACGAGAAGCTGCTCTGTACGACCAACACAGTCATCAGTACCAGGAGTTTCATCCGCGGCACTCTCTTTGGCTGCGATCGAAGGTCTGCCTTACAGCCATCTGCCTTCATGGTTTTCGTCCCCCTTCCGGCGCGGCCTCGTTCCAGACGAGGATGCTCCACAAGCGGTGCTCCGGGATCGTGACGCGATAGATCCCGCCTTCACGTCGGACAGGAAGTCTGTCGGCGCGAGATAGCGGTTCTGCGCTCAGGAGCCAGACCACTGGTGCGCGTTCACATGCTTTGGTTACGACCACCGACTTCCGCCACTCCGGCAACAGAAGAGGTCTCTCCGGTACGACTCTGTCCGAACGGGGGCGGGAGATGAGGTGGACGACCGTCTGTTTCAGCCCGGCATTGAGATCGCGGGTCCGAACGAATCGCTTCCAGAGAAGACCGGCATCGTCGGTAACATGTATGCCAGACTCTTCGGGAGTTACCGGTCTGAGATTCAAGTCCCAGCAGAACTCCCCGTATCGCGTCATGAATCTCGAGTAGGCGCCCAGGCCGGGCGACACGGAAGCGTAACCATAGGGATGAGAACCTGTCGCAAAAACAAAGACGTTCATGAAAGTAACGGATGCTCGTCGTCCCAGAGCTTTGTCCAGGGACTGCGTGCCGTGATGGCCGCCGGCCTGCCGCGCGTACTCCACCTGGGTGAGCAAGTTCCCGATAAGGGATGACCAACTGCCGGACTTTCGGAGGCGTTCCTGGTTCACCTGACTGCCTCCTGCACAATAGCTGCGAAAATAGTCAAAGCCGAACATGCCTTTTGAGGCAACGGGCTCTGTGCTGGTGAGCAATTCATAGTTACTGGAGATGGCGAAGTTGGGGCCGAGCTCCGTTCGGAAGCGATGTTTCATGTAACGCATGTTCCGAATCGAAATCGCCGAGCCAGTCCATTTGCCATCTTTCTTTGAATAGTATTCCGGAACGAGTTCCTTCATGAGGTCGGTCATACCCAGTTCATCGATTTCTCTGTGGACGACCTCCGATCGCATCGGCCCCCACGTGGGCCGGCCATCGAAACGGACCCCTTCCCAGCCGAAACGCTTCGCCGAACGAATGACCTCATCCGCGCCGAGAACAGCAGTCTTCAGGTATCCCCGGTGCAGGGAGACGCGCTGCCAGATGTCAGCCTGGTAATCCCACAACGCCGGGTCGCTCATCTTCGCCGGGTAGAGCCGAAAATCTTCGATATCGAAATTGGCGTTGAGACCGACCTTTGAGGGCGTCAGCAGTAAAGGGTGGCGCCGCGCCCATTCGAGCCCGGAAGGCCCACTGGCCGTGGGGAACAGGTAAGAAATCATTTTGATCCCGTGGGAATGGCTCCGAGATATCCACTCCCGCAGGCCCTTCATACTGTTGTGGAAATTGTTCTGCCCTGCCCACCAGTGCTCACCCGTGGGATTCAAATCCGTCCAACTGCTCGGTTGCCACGAGAAGGCCTCCTCAACGTTTACATAATTCCTGCGATTGGACTCCACGTGCGGCGCCAACTCGTACTCGATTCCGTGCCACGAGAGGAAGCCGCTGCCTTGAATCGCCGTTTTCCATATCGGGCTGCTGACACTGAATGTATCCGATCGAGAGTGGATGACTTTGCCGTCGACCAGGACCTCGACACGCGCCTCGTGGCCGAATTCGAGTTTCGTCGAGGTCCATTCAAACCGTGCGGCCGATTTGCCCTTCGCGGGAATCGTGACTTCCGTTTCCTCGGCCGCGAGAATCTCGGTAAGACCCGCAAGCATGGTGAACCGCAGGACTGCTTTCGACGGCCGGTTCCTAAAGTTGCGTACGGTCGCCGACACCGCGTTGGACTCACCAGGATAGACGTGCACTTTGTCAGGGCGGACGTCCTCCACCATCACGGTCTGCGAGACAGGCGAGATGCTGATCTGGTCAATGATGTATGCGGGGTACCGGACAGAGTGGGCGGGCACGGCGGACCGAGCGTCAAGCTCATCAAGGAACTCATCGCCCTCGTTTTCATCGACCGGTTTGATCTGAAGACGCGTGTCGGGCTTCACCACCGGGGACTTCAGCGGCCACATGGGTGCGGGCCGCTGTTCAGCCGCAGGGGGCAGAATCTGCCATACAAACCAGGCAACCAGGTCTGTGGCCTGAGACAGAATCAGTTCCTTTTCGATGAGCGTGTAGTTGGACTTGCGGCTGTCGATCCTGTGCCAGGAGAGCGGAGCGCTTTGAGACACTCCTTCTCCTTCGATCAGCATGGCGCAATCGAGGCGGTCTAAGTCGCCGCCGACGGGAAATCGAGTCCGAACCTGAACGCCAATCCTGTAGAGGCCAGGCGAAAATCGTGCATCAGACAAGCGCCATGGACCGACACGCCCGCTGCCCCCGTCACCTATTTCAACAGCCACACTCCTGCCCTGGCTGGCGGCCGGGTCAGAAACCAGCGCGCTTCCCTTGCCCGCGTAACCACATTCGATGGTGCCCGCGGTTGCATGGTGTGGCACAAAGCAGCATGCAAGGAGGAGAAGCACACTGCAGGTATCGGATTCTGTGCTATCTGTGGTCATGGTTTACAGAACCACAAGCTGTCTCAGGGCCACAAGCGGTCTCAGCGCTTTCCCACGCAGCAACTCCATATGGTTGCCGAGCATGTTCGCGATCGCACGAGTGCCGGGCAAAGCAGACAGAATAAAAGTGCCGAGCAGAAGGATTTGCAGTGAATTTCTGCCAGGCATGATTGTTCCCGCTTGATGATGAGATCTTCTGTTGCCAGAGGACTCTACGATCTGTCCCGGGCTCCGCTGCCTGGTGCCCACTACCCATCAGCGCCTCCGGGCCTCAGCAGCAGTTCCTTTCCAATGGGGATGAACCGCGAGGCCACATGAATCAAAGAGGCCGCTGTCAGGTCAGGCACGCCGTAGACTTCGACCGTGACCTGATAGTCATTGCGGATCTTGTTGACCAGAAGATCGAAATCGCCGTCACCCGAGGCCAATACCACGACGTCTGCCTCTTTGGAATATTCCATCACATCCAGGGCGATGCCCACATCCCAGTCCCCTTTCGCTGAGCCATCCCGCCTTCGAATGAACTGCTTCAGCTTTACTTCGAATCCAATTCCCCGGAGGATGTTTTGAAATTGCCTCTGCTTTTCATCACCCCTGTCGATGGCGTACGCGAAGGCCTTCACGACCTCTCGATTGGCCGTCGCCCGGGCCCAAAACGTGTTGTAGTCAAAATGGCAGCCGTACTTTTCCCTCACGGTGTAATAGATGTTCTGAACGTCCACGAACAAGATGACTTTTTGCATGGATAGAGTTGGTGAATATTTGTCTGGGTCTGAGCCGACTGCACGGATTCAAATCTCGGCGTGGATCCCGAGCATATTGCCTTGGATCACCGAAGTAAACAGTTCGGTGGCCACGGGCTGGTCCTTTTCTGATTCGTGCCACGCACAAAATGTGATTGCTTCAGTACTCTGTCATCTGCTTCAATGAAGAGTGCCTGTGAGTCTTTGGGTACGGCCAGGCCCGGCCTCCGAATGACAGCCACCTCTGGCAGTACCCACTGCCAGTATGACAGCCGATGTGGGCTGGTCCTGGTTCTCTCGAAATCCTAAAGCACTGAAAACCTTAGGTTTAGGCGCGGCGTCATGCGATCTGATCCCTTGGCACATGTTTTGATAACCGCAGAGGCTTCGGCCAAATGGGCAGTGGTCGGGCCACTAAAAAAGACAAGAGTTTCCATTCAATTATCTCGCGACTGAAGCCGAGCGGGCTTCCGAACAACCAAACGGAGGAGAGTTATGGCCAAGCAACTTGGTTACGACGCCGAGGCATTCGATTCCATCAAGACTGGCATGACCGTCCTGGCGAAAGCAGTCAAGAGCACCCTCGGCCCCAAAGGCCGCAATGCTGTGCTCGACAAAGGCTGGGGCAGCCCCAACATTACCAAAGACGGCGTCACCGTTGCGGAAGAGATCGAGCTCGAAGATTCATTCCAGAACATGGCCGTGCAACTGGTCAAACAGGCGGCCTCCAAGACCAGCGATGTTGCCGGCGATGGGACAACTACCGCGACCGTGTTGACCGAAGCCATTTTTCAGGAAGGGCTGAAGCTCGTCACTGCCGGCGCAAATTCCATGGACCTCGTCCGGGGAGTGCGCAAAGCCGCTGAAGCTGTGGCTGCAGACCTCCAGACCATGAAACGTGACGTCACCGGTAAAAAAGAGATCTCGCACGTGGGCGCGATTGCTTCTAATAACGATTCTGAAATCGGAAAGATGCTCGCCGAAGCCATGGACAAGGTCGGCAACGACGGGGTCATCACTGTCGAAGAGAGCAAAGGTCTCGATACAAATGTTGAAGTGGTCGAGGGAATGCAGTTCGACCGCGGTTATCTCTCACCGCATTTCGTTACGGACCAAGACACCATGAAGTGCGAGCTCAGCGATTGCTTCATCCTGGTCCACGAAGAGAAGATCTCGAATATTCAGGACCTCGTCCCGCTGCTCGAGGCGATTGCCCAGGCCAAGAAGCCGCTGCTGGTCATTGCTGAAGATGTCGAGGGTGAAGCCCTGGCCACGCTGGTTGTGAATAAGATTCGCGGCATCGTGGAAGTGGCCGCAGTCAAGGCACCGGGCTACGGAGATCGCCGCAAAGCAATGCTGGGTGACATCTCCATCCTCACTGGCGCAAATGCCATTCTGAAGGACAGCGGATTTAACATCCAGACCATCCAGCTCGAGGATCTCGGTCAGGCCAGACGTGTCATTATCGATGCCGATACCGCGGTCATCGTCGATGGCGCAGGTGATAGCGATGCACTCGCCGGTCGCATCCGTTCCATCCGTGACGAGATCGATATTACCACTTCCGACTACGATCGTGAGAAACTCCAGGAACGCCTCGCCAAGCTCTCCGGCGGTGTGGCTCAGGTTAATGTCGGCGCGCCAACCGAAGCCGATATGAAAGAGAAGAAGGCACGTATCGAAGACGCGCTCCACGCCACCCGTGCAGCCGTTCAGGAAGGCATTCTTCCCGGCGGCGGAGTCGCCCTTCTTCGGGCCTCTCAGGTCATCGACGAATTAAAGCTCAAAGGTGACCAGGCCCTCGGTGCGACCATCCTGAAAAGGGCACTGCAGGCCCCGATTCGTTCCATTGCTGAGAATGCCGGCGCTGACGGTTCCATCGTCGTTCACAAGGTGATGAACGAAGAAGGTGGATTCGGCTTCAACGCGCTTACCGATACCTATGAAGATCTGTTCGAGGCCGGCGTCATCGACCCGACGAAGGTTGTTCGTGTCGCCCTCGAAAACGCGACCAGTGTTGCGACCGTCCTTCTCACCACGGGCTGCATGGTCAGTGAGATTCCTGTGGAAGAAGCCGAGGACCATCACCACCACGATCATGATGACATGGGAGGTATGGGTGGAATGGGAGACATGGGTGGAATGGGAGGAATGGGAGGAATGGGTGGCGGCATGCCCGGAATGGGAGGCATGGGCGGCGGCATGCCCGGAATGGGAGGCATGGGCGGCGGCATGCCTGGAATGGGCGGTATGCCTGGAATGATGTAATTATTTTTTCAAACCAACGTTTTCTTCTTGTCCACCAATTTACGAGGAGAGGAGCATAATCATGGCTAATGTCGAACCTTTGGATGACAGAATTATCATCAAGCAGATTGACGCTGAAGACACGACCGCGGGCGGGATAGTCCTGCCCGATTCAGCAAAGGAGAAGCCTCAGCAGGCCGAAATCGTCGCAGTAGGCAATGGCCGGCTTTCTGATGAAGGAAACCGCATTCCGGTCCAGGTCAATGTCGGTGACGTAGTGATTTTCGGTAAGTATTCGGGCGACGAGATCAAGGTGAGCGGCGATGATCTGAAGATCATCCGTGAGAGCGACATCCTTGCCATCGTTGAATAATCCATGCATCCGGCATTGCCGGGCCACAAGAACAGGAGATTTGTGTTATGCCAGCCAAGCAGTTGTTTTTCAGCGAAGACGCACGCCGTAAGATCCAGGCCGGAATGGCCAAACTCGCCGGCGCAGTCAAGGTGACCCTCGGCCCCACAGGCCGCCTCGTCGTGCTTGAAAAGAGCTACGGCTCTCCGGTGATCACCAAAGACGGCGTCACCGTTTCAAAGGAAGTGGAGCTTCCCGACCCGTTCGAAAACATGGGCGCAAAGCTCGTGAATGAAGTGGCCTCCAAGACGAACGACGTCGCCGGAGACGGAACGACCACCGCCACCGTTTTCGCCGAGGCAATCGTTGACGCAGGCATGAAGCACGTGGCTGCAGGCGCCGATCCAATGGCCATCCGACGTGGGATGGAAAAGGCATTGAAGGCTGCCGTGGACCAGTTGGGCGAAGTCAGCGAGAAGGTTCAGGGCAAAAAACAGATCGCCCAGGTCGGCACTATCGCCGCGAATGGCGATGCGGAGGTCGGCAAGATGCTCGCCGATGCCATGGAAAAGGTCGGCAAAGACGGTGTCGTTACTGTGGAGGAGGGGGACAGCATCGAAAGCAGTCTGGACGTGGTCAAGGGAATGCGTTTCGACAAAGGATACATTTCGCCTTATTTCATCACCCGCCCGGAATCGATGGATGTTGATCTGGAAGATCCCTACATCCTGATCCATGAGAAGAAGATTTCCAACCTCATGGAGATCGTACCGCTGCTGGAGAAGGTAGTTCAGCAGGGCAGACCGCTCCTCATCATCGCCGAAGATGTCGATGGTGAAGCTCTCGCCGGACTCGTGGTGAACAAGCTCCGTGGCACCTTCCGCTGCTGCGCAGTGAAAGCGCCAGGATTTGGTGACCGCCGAAAAGCCATGCTTGGCGACCTGGCCGTCCTGACCGGCTCACGTGTGATTTCAGAAGATCTTGGGATTAAACTCGAGAGTCTGACTCTGGACGATCTCGGAACCGCCAAACGGATTCACATCGACAAGGACAACACCACCATTGTTAGAGGTAAAGGCAAAAAGGACGACCTCGAATCCCGGGCGACTCAGATTCGTCAGCAGATAGAGGCGACCACCTCAGACTACGATCGCGAGAAGCTGCAGGAACGCCTTGCCCGTCTCACCGGTGGAATCGCTGTCATCAATGTGGGCGCTTCCACGGAGGTCGAAATGAAAGAGCGCAAGGCGCGCGTTGAAGACGCACTCAACGCAACCAAGGCCGCGGCTGAAGAAGGTGTCATCGCCGGAGGCGGGGTAACGGCCCTCGCAATGATCGATTCGATTGATGCGATCCGCAAAGGCGTGAAAGGCGACGAAAAAATCGGGGTCGACATTGTCACTAAAGCACTCGAATCCCCCATTCGTCAGATCGCCGAAAACACGGGGCATGACGCTTCTGTCGTTGTCGAGCTGACGAAAGAGCAAGAGGCAGGTTGGGGATTCGATGGAAATACTGGCGAGTATGTTGACATGTTCAAAGCCGGCATCATCGACCCGGCTAAGGTTCTCCGAGCCGCTCTGCAGAATGCCGTCAGCATCGGTGGCCTGTTCCTCACCACAGAAACTCTGGTGACCAAGAACGAAGATGATGAGCCCATTGCCGGCTCCACGCACTGAGCCTGAATCGCCGTAGGAAATTAGGCTGCCGAGCCCGTCATCAGACAGGCTTGGCAGTTTTCGTTTCCGAAGGACATATCAGGACCGAGGTGTATCTTTTCTGGCCGTTCCGAGTGCCCTTTGACACCTTACATGGGTTTTGATATGTTTCGCTGCTTATGGCGTAAACAGTTGCTACACTGCATTTTCGGACAGAACAGCCCACCTCGTAGATGAATTTCTCCCACGTCGGACCTCGTCTGAGATCATTCTCTCCCATCCTGCTCTGTGGGGCTCTGCTGTTCGCGGAGGGCGATCCTAAAGCGCTGGTTCGGGACTTGATCGGCAACATTGAAGACCCCGCCAGGGGGATGCTTCTGGCCCGGGGGAGTGTTGAAAGGGTCCGTGCCGCGGGGTTGCCAACGTTGACCTATCTGGTCCGAGAGCTCTCAAAGACCAAGAATGTACAGGTCCGCTTACGCCTCCTCACTGTGGTGCATGCGGTGATTTCAGAGGCGGCCGCGGCATCGGCAACGAAGAAAATCAAGCTGTCTGATGAGATCTTTCAAGTCCTCGACGGCCTGGTTGCCAAAAAAGATGAGAGCTTCGTGACCCGATACTGGGTGACCAAATCTTTTCGCCATGTCAGCAACAAAAAGATGGTCGAGACACTTTCAAAAGTTCTCCAAGAAGACGAAGTTAAGGAGACCCTCCAAATTATGGCAATCAGAGCTATCGGTACCGAAAGAAGCGGGGATGACATCCTGGTGAAATATGCACAAAGCTATAGCTTCCGCTTGAGGGAAGCCGTATGCGACTCACTGAAGGGAGCAAAGACTAAACAGATTCTCGGCGTCTACTTCCAGGGCCTGATCGATTCAAACGTTCTTGTCAGGCAGGCAGCGATTCAGGCGTTGATCGTCCACACCGGCGACCCCAAGGGTTACAACCCTCAAGCCCTGCCGGATATCAATGAAAACTGGCCGCCAATTAAACGATGGTACGAATGGATGCAGAACGAGAGGCTTCACTGGAAGCCGGAAGATCAGGTCCAGTTCTTCAATTGTCCGGTACCCGAAATACGAAGAAAGGTGTGTAAATCTTTTGCTGGAGCTGATAGGCCGGAGGTCCTCTTCACGCTGTTCACGGCATTGCTTGATAGAGACGAATATGTACGTGAAGAGGCCGTGAGTATCCTTGAAAGCCGAGAGAACGCCCCGCCCAGGCATGACATTCGTGCCGCTCCGGAAAAAAGACGACCCACTGAAATTGCGTGGGCAAAGTACGTTCAGAAGGAAGTCAAGAAATGGGATTGGGTGCCCCAGGCCAGGCGGTCGTCCTCATCTGCAAAGACAGTGATTTGTGAAGCCCTGGGAGGGCTCAAGCAGAAGCGAGTCGCCCGCTTCCTCTATTACATGATTCTGGATAGTGATGTTGATGTGCGGACCGCCGCGATAAACGGACTGAATCGGTACCGGCCTGCTGACAGCGGGTTCAGCTTCAATCCCGAGGGCACGGATCGCGAGCGCCGCAACGCGCTTGGACCGGTCCACGAGTGGTTGAAAGAGAATCAGAAGAACTTCGCGGATCCCTAATCCTGCGATATGGGAATGACAAACTCACATGGCGGATAAGCGAGATTTTTACGAAGTACTGGGAGTCAGAAAAGACTCTTCGGAAAGCGAAGTCAAATCCTCCTATCGCAAACTCGCGATGAGGTATCACCCGGACCGAAATCCGGGGGACGCAGAAGCCGAAGAGAAATTTAAGGAGGCGGCAGAGGCATACGAAGTCCTCAGCGACCCCGAGAAACGCGCACGTTACGACCAATACGGTCATGAGGGGCTGCGCGGAAACTCCGGTGGGTTCCACGATATCAGTGATATTTTCTCCGCGTTTGGTGACGTCTTCGGCGGGGGCGGCATTTTCGGGGATCTGTTTGGCGGAGGTGGAGGGGGCAGGGGGGCAAGCCTCAGGCTCGAGGTGGCCATCGAATTTGAAGAGGCCGTATTTGGCATCGAAAAGACTGTCGAAATTACGCGCCACGAACCTTGCGATACCTGCGAAGGAACAGGCTGCAAACCCGGAACAAGGCCCAGAAAATGCAGTACCTGCGGGGGGGCAGGAAGAGTTCGCCAGGTCCAGGCCATATTCCAGATTCAGACCACGTGCCCAGCGTGCCAGGGCTCGGGCGAGTACATTAAAGACCCATGCCTCCGTTGCGATGGAGCGGGCCTATCGCCCAAACGACGCAAGATCGAAGTGGGCATACCTGCCGGCATCGAAGACGGAACAAGATTGAGGGTATCCGGCCAGGGCGAAGTGGGTGCGAACGGGCGTGCGGGAGATCTTTACTGCTTTATCTCTGTTCGAGAGCATTCTCTTTTCCAGAGACATGGCGATCATGTGCTGATTGACGTGCCCATCTCATACCCGCAGGCCGCTCTCGGTACGGACCTCGAAGTGCCCGGCCTCGGAGGCAAGACCCACCAACTCGAAGTGCCGAAAGGATCGCAAAGCGGAGACATCCTTCAAATCAGAGGGGAAGGCGTCCCGAGAATGAACTCCTATGGTCGCGGTGACCACCTCGTCCGCATCATCATAGAAGTCCCGAAGAAACTGACGCCTGAACAGGAAGAACTCCTCCGCCAGCTCGCAGAAATCGAAGAGACGAATGTCGCCCCCGAAAGAAAAAGTTTTCTGGATAAAGTAAAAGAATATTTCGCACTTGAAGAAAGTTGATCAAAGTTATGGACACACCGGACGCCCCAACAGCTCAGGAAGAACCAGACCAGGAAGAACAGGTCGCCGAGTCTTCGGTAGAAGAAGTCACTGAAGAAGCGGATGACACCGAGGAAGGTACCTGCACTGACGTTGCCGACGAAATGCCTCCGACCCCTGAAGAGGTCAGTGAGCTCCGCCAGAAGGCGTCCGAACGGGACGACTACCTGAGTGAATTTCAGCGGGCCCGAGCGGATTACCAGAATCTTCATCGACGTACCCAGCGCGACCGGTCAACCTTTCGCCAGCAGGGCATCGAAGATCTCTGCCAGGAGTTCTTCGTCGCACTGGACCAGCTCGACCTGGCGATCCAGTCCGCTGAGACCAGTAAAGAAGTCGATGCGCTTGCTCAGGGCATCACCATGGTCCGCACCACATTCCAATCGGCCATGCAGCGATTCGACATCGAGCCGATCCTCACACAGGACCAGCAGTTCGACCCGAATCTGCATGACGCGGTCTCGACTGTTGAGAATCCAGAATTGCCCGACCTTACAATTCTGGCTGAAGTGAGAAAAGGGTACAAAATGGGCGACAAGATATTGAGGCCATCGCAGGTGATGGTTTCCAAACAGCCTGAAACCGAGGCGGCAGAATAGAGCAATACCGAAGAATTAAGGAGACTGAAGATGCCAACCTACGATTACGAATGCCAGATAGAAGAATGCGGTCACACCTTCGAAGCCTTCCAGTCCATCAGCGCCCGACCTCTCCGCAAGTGCCCCGAGTGCGGCGGAAAGGTGAAGCGTCTCATCGGCGCCGGCGCCGGTCTGATTTTCAAGGGCTCCGGTTTCTACATCACCGATTACCGCAGCAAGGAATACACAGAAAAAGCCAACGCGGATAAACCCTCCTCGGATTCGAGTTCCAGCGATTCCAAATCAGATTCGTCCGACTCCCAATCCGATTCACAAAAGTCCGATTCGAAAAAGTCTGATACCGGCAAAAAGGACTCGGGCAAAAAAGCAAAAGCAAAATCGTAGCTGCACGCGCCCTGCACGCTTGCAGAGCCCATTGGCGTCTTGTAGTGCACGCTTTAGCGTGTTCTGTCGCCGTCGGAAACACGCTAACTAAAGCGGGCACTACAGACTGCTTTGCGAAATGTGAGGATTCCTTCGTGCAGATTTTCACACACGTTATTTGAGAGAAGAGGGCTCTTTTACGAAGGAGTCTGGCAGCCTGCTGCTGGGTCACCCGAACAACCTGACCTCATGCAAGATTCCGAAACAAAGGTCATCGACTGCCCGGTCTGCGATCGCTCAGTCTCCTTCAGACGTTTCTCCGACGCGCCCTTCTTCCCATTCTGCAGCCGCAAATGCAAGCTCGTAGATCTCGGGCGATGGTTTAACGAGGAATACAGCATCGAACGAGATCTAGATATTTCAGATTTCGACGATGCCGGTTTCGCGGATGGCCACGAAGCTCGACCAGATTGGTAACGATCCGTTTCTGTGGCGGAAGAGATCTTTACCACAGGCTTCTGTTGATGACGCTAACGGCTGGATGGTGCCTCTACCGTAACTGGGCGAAGGACGGAGCCCACGATTCTGCTATGTCGCCGCCGGTGATACAGGCTTTGAAAAACACCGGATAGCCTTTAGGTGTGAAACTGCCTGCGCCGGGGCCAAGGGTGACTTCCCCAATCCAGACCTTGCCAGTCTTCCCGGAACGTCGGAGTTGGACGTAAGGCTGACCGTTGATGGAAAGTGGGCGATAGTTGGAATCAACGAATACCTCAACGATGGCGTCCGTGGCGGGCCTTAGCAGATGCAGCTCGAAACGGAGCGCGTCACCTTGCTGCAGAGCTTCGCCCAGAGGTGTGCCGTCGGCGCGGGTGACCGCCAGACCATTCTGTGGATCGCGGACCAGCCGGAGCCAGTCAAACGTGAACTCCGGCCCGGGGGCGATGGTATCGTCCGGCTGCTTGCTGGAGCCGGCGCAACTGATCGTGATGAAACAGGTCTTGTCCTTCCCGGTACGGTAATTGGGATGCAGGCCGTGCGTGTCGACCGTGTAAATGCCCGGCCGCGCCGTGTTGATGCAGCGGCGATACTCTTTCGAGCCGGACGAACTGCCAAAACCGACGTACGTGAATCGATATCCCTTGCCTCTGATGCCGGACAGCTTTACCTGAAAAAATCGGTAAGCGGGGTCGTACGGGAAGATGTGCGTCATGCCCGCGTAGCCTTTCGCTGAGATGCTGGACGTGGTGATTCCTCCACCGGCTCGCGGCCTGGCCCGGAACGATCGTTCGTTCAGGACCCATTTCGTGTCTTTGCCCTTCCAATAGTATTTCGGTGCCGTCTCAAACTTCGCGAAGTCGTCGGCCCAGAGCACATTGGGCTTGCCCGTTTCAGCGAACAGGACTTTGCTCCCGGTCTTAGAGCTCGACATCACCAGCTCGATCGGTGTGGCCGGGCCTTCACCGGGCTCGGTGTAGGCTTCGATTTCGGATGCCTGCGGCGCGCCGTCGCGAACGGCCGTTGCGGTGAGGCGCAGCTTGAGGCAGTCGACAGGCGGGCGGAACCTGTGGATGACAACTTTCTTATTGTTCCCATTGACCTTTGCCCGCCGCTTCGTGCCGTCTGCCGCGAGAAAATCCAGTTGGTAGTCGCGAAGGTTAGGAGTGTGGATGACTAGCCGACCGATTTGGGCGGACGATTTCAGGGTCATCTCAACCCAGGCAGATTTTTTGTCCCAGGCGTAGGCGTTCCAGCCCTTGTCGTCTGTGATGCCGTTGACAGCGTAGTAGTAAAACTGGTGAAACCAGGGGGCATAGAAGCCTTTCGATGCGCGCACCTTTGTGCCGCGTGTCCAGTGCAGAAGATTGCCGGGCTCGGCGAGGGCTTCCTTTCTGCGGGCAAGCTCGTCGGCGATGGTCTTGATCGTCGGGAGATCGCGAGCCTTGGGATCATCCGTGTAGATGTGTACGTCGCCCTCCTTGAAGTGATCGGCGAACGTGCCCCTTTTCACATCGACGTCGCGGCCTTCGGACATGACGTAAAGTCTCTTCATGGCCATGAGTGGTTCCCAGCGAACGGTAACTTCTCGGGCGCCCGGTTTGTGGTGCACGAGGATCAGGTAAACGTGCCCGCCTGCGGCCCGCGCCCGCACTGCGATATCGTCTGCTCCCTCGATGGATGGTTCTGTCTCCGGCCGCGGCGACAGAATGGCTTTCTCCAGGAAGCGCAGCTCCCTCCAGACGTAGGGCAGCCCGTAGCGATATTCGGGCTCAACCATGAAGAAAGCTGAGGTATAAGCCGTGAAGCCTTTGGCGCCGTAGGCCAGAGCCGCGAAATATTGATTGCGAAAAACGCGATACGGATAGGCCGGCCCGCTGCCGTAATCAAGCGTGAAGTGAGCCTGTCTTGAAGCATGCCAGAGCGTGACGTAAGTCGCCTTCCCCGGCCCGGCCACTTCGTTGACCCGCTTCATGAAGTTGGGCACGTAGTCCCAGTTCGAGGAGTAGGGATCGGGGTCGAGAACGTCCGCGCACTTGTAGCCGTGGGTCACAATGCCGTCGAGCGTGTCGTTCGTGATGAAGACGGGATGGTACGGGTCCAGCTCACGCAGGTATTGGTAGTAGTTCTCCAGGTAAGCGGATGGAATGTCATGAATCTCCGGCTCGTCGGCGATGTAGTAGCCGAGGAGTCCAGGTTCGCCCTTGGCCGAATCGACCAGTTCCTTCGCCAGGCGCTTCAGATCGTCGCTCGGTTCCGTGAGCTTATGCTGTTCGGACGACACCTTGCGCAAGTGTTCGTTCTTCTTCTGCCAGAGTTTGAAACTGTATTGGAGCCGGCCGTTCTCGACGGTCACGACGGAATAGATGCCGTTCTTCTCGAAGGCGTTCCGGATGGGGGATGCGTCGGGAGGATAGATGACGACAGGGGTCTGGATGTTCTGCAAAGCGACCACCTCGGCCCGCGGGTCTTCCAGGGGAACTGAGCCGTACCAGCCAATGGCAAACAGCGGTTTACCATTCACGAGAAGATTGCGATTTTCGTCGATGCGAACTTCGTTGCCCGACCGCGGCACGGGCAGCTTCCGAATGATGATCTCATTCTCGGCAGCATTGCCGCCGCCGGGCTTTTTCGCCGATGCCTTCAGGGTGTAGTTTCCGACCGGAATGTTCCCAGCCGCCAGTCTGATGGACTCCTCGATTTTCCGGACGGAGATGCTTCCTTTCGTGAGGACGTCGCCCTTCTGATTCCGGAGAGCATAGCTGAGCGATTCCGCTGCCTGCTGGACATCCGCGGCGAGACTCACCCGAAAGACAATTTCTTTCAACTCCTCGGAGGCATAGATGTTGTTGCGGTAGCAGGGCTGCAGAAGGCGAATGGTGATGGGACGGTATTCCGTAGACAGATGCTTCACCACGGCCTTGAGCAGCCGGCCTGTTCCGGCCTCACGGACAGCAAAAACCACGTGCGTCTTCGGCGCGCTGCCTCGAAAACGGAGAGGAGGAAGATCGAAGGCCGTCACTTTTCCTCCTGCCAGATTCTCTGCCGCGCATTGGACGAGGGTATCCCGGTTCTTGAAAAGAGCGGCGGAAGCGATTATCCGGCGATCTGTTCCCGTTTCGTTCTTCGCGGTCAGCCCCATGCTCAACGAGACCATCCCGCTGGACGCCCGTGAAACATCCACTCGCGGCTCACCGAGCTGGAACTGGAACGGCGAGTAATCATCCGGCAGGCCCGTGAGGGAGCCGAAGAGATTCGGCTGGTGAAAGTTTCGTTTGAGGGGTGACCATGTGGTGAGCGACAGTTTACCCCCGGCATGTCGTTCCCGAGCCACGTTCCACCGCCAGACGTTTCCGGCGCGCTCATCCAGCACGATGGCGCCGAAAGGTATCTCGACTTCCACGCTCCATTTCTTCGCATCACGATCCACGTGCCCGGCCGCACGGAAGGCGCCATTCCAAAGCCGGCTGTGCACCAGACCAAAATCGGCGGAGTAGGAGTCGTAGATGGTGCCCCGAGCATTGACCATGACCTGGTGGTAGTAGCGGCCCTGGTTGGACGGATCGAAGAAGATTTCAATGCAGTCGTCCTGCCAGACAGCGCCATCCCGCCAGGGCGTCCTGGCCTTCAACTTTTCTATCCTGGGTTCGTCACATTGAACGGCCACATAGACGGCATTGTCGTCAAAGAGCGCCTTGAAACGCGTCTGCACTGCAGCCTGTTCGGTGATGCCCCCTTGCTTCCCGCCTCCACCGGCCAGGGAAAAGTTCGTGCGCCATGGCGCCGCGGCCCACGCGGGTTCGTTCGGAATGCCGTCGAGCTTGATTCCGGCGCCGGACTTTGTGGCCTTTGCCTCCGGGCGCGCCGGTGCGCCGTCCTGGACCGCAAGAGAGCTCAGCAGGATTGACAGGAACGGCGCGAGATTCCTTTCCATCTGTCCGAACATGCTTTCACCATGCCTTTCGCAATGAACGACGGGGGCCGTCGCTGGTAAGTTGTCGAAGATATTCAGGTTTCATTGTGATTCAGTGTCCACGATAATTGCCAAACACATGCACAGATCAGTGAGGGCTAAAGCCTGGGAGTGCTCAGGTCCGCAGTCTGTATCGTATTTTGCATGCTTGGACAACCATGCCTGTTCCCTCCAACAATGACGCGAGTTAAGCTCCATCGTCAGCGGCCCGTTTCTGAACACGGGGCAGAGGAAAGCGACCGGCCGCCCATCTGGGATTACTAAGCTGATCCTCAGCCCGATCCGTCAAAGTCTCACACTTACCACTTCAAACTTCCTGGAGCGTTCAAATGGATTTCAAAAGAATCGATCTCCTCTATCGCGATATTCTGGGCCCTTTTCCGGAGAAAGTGCCCCTCAATCTCGAAACGCATGAAGAAGAGAACTGCGGGGAATTCACTCGCTCTCTCATCTCATGGGATAACGACGCTTCCGAACGCGTGCATGGTTATCTGCTCGTGCCGAAAGATCGGCCGGAGAAATGTCCGGCAGCCATGGCATTCCACGGACATGGCGCCTGGGACATGGGAAAGAAATCCACCGCGGGTGTGGACACCGGAGACAACCCCAGCCTCGGTCCTGATCTTGCCCGGCGCGGGATCGTCATGCTCTGCGGTGATGCGAAATGTTGGGGACACCGGCAAAACCCCGCAGGCGAACCAGACGGGGTCATGTACGAACGGACAGTAGCCATGAAACTCCTGGCCGAAGGCCGCTGCATGGCCGCGCAATACGTCTGGGATGCGATACGACAATGCGACGTTTTGCAGTCCTTTGATTTTGTGGACGGGGATCGAATCGGAGCGTTAGGTATATCAATGGGATCCGGGCACACCTGGCTTTCTGCGATGGTTGAGAAACGCATTCGGGTGCTTTGCGGCATCTCCAGTTTCTACACGTACAAGGCGCTCTGGGCGCCGCCCATCCGGCACTGTTACATGAATCACGTGCCGAACGTTTTGAAATACGGAATCGAAACCTACGACCTTTTCGGTCTGATCGCCCCGCGCCCTTTCCTTATGATAAACGGGACGACATGCGAACAGGATCCGGTGGAACCAACCAAAGAACTTTATGAAAAGGCCAAGCCTGCCTGGGAGTCCCACGGGGCCGGCGATGAGTTACAGCTTCACCTTCACGAAGCTGGTCACGGTCTGACGCCGGAATCACGAGTCCTGGCTTACAATTGGATGGTCGACAAGCTGAATGCTCTCGTTCCCTCTGGATGACGATCGACCCTTGGCAAGTCGTCTTCGTGGATAGGAGGAGGATCTGTCCCGGTGAAATCAGTTCACTCCTTCCAGGGCTGCCTCCTCATCACGCGTCCCACTGCATGAATTCCACCACCGCTTTGTCCCGGTAGATGAAAACAACGTGGAGCCCTTCCATGGCCTCGAAGGGTCCAAGGAGAACTTCCTCGCCTTCAATCTCTCTGTGAAGATCGTCCACTTTAAAGGCGATGTGTGGCTGGTCTCGAACCGGACCGCTTACCGGGCTGTCGGACTCGAAGCGGAGGTACTCCACGCGGTAAGGATGATCGTCCGGGCTGGTGACCCAGACTTTCGTGTCGCTGACGTAGACTTCGCCGGGCTGTTCGTCGTCAGTCGGCAATCCTATGTGATGGAATTCTCTCATTTCTTTTGGCTCCGATTCAGTGTTACGACTCGGCCGGTGGCTGCGGATTTCTCGGCGGCAAGGCATGCCTCCACGGCTGCCATGGATTCTTCGGGGGTGATGATGGTCGGCTTCTTACCTTCCAATATGCAGTAAGTGAAATACGAAAGTTCGTCTCGCAGAGCGCCGGCACACACGCCGTGCAGGTCAGGCCAATAGGTCGTGTCCGGATTGCGCCAGCCGTCCTTGTCACTCACAGAAAAATTCGGATGGGTCTCCTGAATGTGTATCGAGCCTTTCGTTCCGATGATCTCCATTCTTTCGTCTATCTGCATCGGAGTGCCATCAGGCAGAGCCCAGACATTTTCAAGGACGCCGGTCGCGCCGCTGTCCAGCCGATACATGGTCCAGCCGATATCGGGATACTTCTTGCCGCGGATATCGACCGTCTGCGCGTAAGCGCTGGTGACCTTTGCGCCGGTGTACCAGAGCATCAGGTCGGTGTCGTGTACGCCATCGCCAATGATGGGCCCGATCTTGTTAAGGATTTCGGTCGTGACAAAAGCAGGAATATTCCGGCGTGCGTAGAAAGAGACGACTTTGCCTATGTTTGCTATTTCGTCCTTCGCTTTTGCGAAGCGGGGATTGAAGCGACAGATGTGCCCCACCATCAATGAGCCTTTGGCCGATCTGGCTGCTTTTACGATGGCCCGGCAGTCCTTCATGGTCGATGCCATCGGCTTCTCCAAGAAGACATGCTTGCCTGATTTCAGTGAAGCAAGCGCCGGCGCGGCATGTTGATCCCACATGGTAACGACGCTCACTGCATCGATATCCGGGTTAGCCAGCAGTTCGCTGTAATCCGTGTAGGTGTGCTGGACACCAAACTTCTTGCCGAGCTTCCGCAGGCGCGATTTCGTTCTGGTGCAAACCGCAAAGAGCTCGACATGGGGTATGGCCGAAAGCGCTTCGCAGTGCTTCTCGCCGAACCAGCCCAATCCGATAACACCAATCCTGACCTTTTGCATAGTGAATGTCCTTCGTCGTGTAGAGTCTCATTTCAGGCGGCGCGAGATTACGAAGGAGTCAAAGCCAAGTCAACGCCACGTGAAGCCCCGAGGATCGGCTCTCATTCTCAGTCCCGTCCCCAACTGTTCACGAAGTCGTCCATTCCAAAATCTTCGGGCATCTCATAGAAGAAGTATCTGGTCGGCCCGCTTTGAAAAAGCGGCTCGTAGATCTCTTCGTCAGCCTGAAGTTTGCGATCGAGAATCGCGAATCTGCACCACAACTCCTCCAACTCTTCGGTCGAGAATCTAGCCGTCAGTTTCTGCATATCAGGTCCGTTATGGTAAGTCCTCTCATCCGAGTTCTTGAACTTGCGCATCAGGTAGGCCGTCTTCGAGAGAACGACTACCGTAACCATCCGGCAGTACCGGCTGGGGTGAATTCTTTCGATAGCTTCAGCATATGCAGCCTCGTCCCGATCCAGGATGGCTAGCAGAACACGGATGACCTCTTCTCTTCGCGTCTCATGCAGAGAATCAAAATGGCGGCACAGCTCCGCAAACTCGGTCGAGATTCGATCCAGGAATTCGGTACACATCGATACCGTCGGATAAAAGTGGGAGAACCCCCTTCCTCCGAACGCCTGGTAACCCAGATGCAAGGTCCGACGTTTGGTGGACTCGCTGTTGGCTGCGGCATGGAGAATGTTGTTGATGTAGATCACGCCGTCCCCGGCTTTGAGGTCGACCTTTAGAGTGCCGGTCAGTGGGATGAGTCCCATACTTCGCTCGATCTTACTTTCTTCGCTGCTGTTCCGGCGAAGATGACTACCGGGCACGACATGCAGGAACGGGTCGTCACACAGCGCTATATTCCACTGCAGATATGGCGGACCGTTTATTCGAATATCTTCCTGCAGCCCGTCGAGCGGCGCCATATCGAACGGATGAATATCTCGATGCCAACCGGTGTTCGCGCTGCACAGAATCCACATACCGAGTGGCGCGGCATCAGGTGATTCCAACATGTCCCGGGTAAACCCGAAAGCGCGGTCACTGAAAAGAAATTCCAGAACGTCCGCACTTTGCTGATCCACCCATTCGGTAATGACAACTCTCGAAGAGCTCGGGGCAGCGTCGACAATGGCATCGCTGCTCGCACGGAAACTCTCCAACTCTCCAGGCGATATCATGCCGCGGACGATGACGAAGCCGTCTTTAAGGAGGGCATTGCGCTGTTTATCAAGGTCTGCACTCATGGTCACTTCCTTAGGTTGGATGGCCGCCCTCTGTCTGGCTCATTCCATACGGCGGTGTATGGAGAATCGTCCCTGCAATATGACAGGCGATTTTGTTCTTGCGGCTCATTTTTTCGAGCCGCAGAAACCGAGGCTCGTCGAGAGGTCCGTCTCCGCCAGATTCTTCCAGCGTGATGTTCAGATTCGAGAGCCCTTTCTCGATCTCTGCTTTGAATGTTCCGTCTGAAGTCCGTCGGTAAAGATGTGAGAGAAAAATGAGCTGTGACATACCGGAACTTCCCTCCTTCATGCAATAACGAACGTGTCGTTCGATCGCGGCGGAGAGGGGCTTGTGATCCAGAAGCTCCGCAATCTCAACCAGAGTGTGCTGCCCACCGAAGCCGTTCATGAAAAAGTAACTGCCCAGTTTTTCATCCCCTTCCGGATAGCCTTCACCGGTTGCCAGGTCAGCGTGCAACTGGCTCGTCATCATGCCCTGCTCATCAAACGCGGACGCAAACACGTCAGCAAACCTCTTCAGCACTTCGCCATCGGCTGCGTCGCCCGACATCTCGTACTTGACCATGATGGCCGCGAGGGACGATGTCATGCTTGGCGCAATCTTGGTCGTGCGCTCGTGGCTTTGAAAGACCGCGACCGTTTCACGAATCACCTCCGCTGTCCAGGGATCCGCGACAAGGTAGTAATGCAGCCGTCGCGCCAGCGGCATGGAAATGCGCCATTCCTTGTCGGCACAGCCCCAGTGATTGACGTTGTGCCGCGTGCCGTACCCTTTCAACTCACCGCGATGATACATATCCATGTCGCGATTATGGCGAGACATCTCAATCGCGGCCTCCAGCCAATCCGGGCGTCCAGCACGCAGCGCAGAAATCCACAGGCCGAGGTCTGGCAGGTGTTCGGTGTTGATCCATGCGTAACCACCGTCATCAAAGCCCCAGCGATCGAGGTCCGAGTAGTAAGCGATCATCACGTCACCAAAATCCAATTGTCCGTACCAGCCTCGGTTGGCGCGCTCCTTAATGATGAAGTCGGTCATCTGTTCCATGTGCGCCTCGACTTCCGGGTAGCGTTCCGACTTCTCTGAGACATGACCGATAGCCGCAGAATCACAGAACTGTTTTGGATCTGGAATTAGCCTGCAGGGCTGGGCAAAGAACAATCCCCGCTCAGGAACATCCTCTTCATCGGTCCCGTGAAAGCGGATCATCAGTTCGTGTGATTTAGCAATGCCGCCAGCGCCGCTGGTCGAGGGAAATCGCCCGCCTTCTGCCCACTTCGGCAAATACTCGTAAACCGGAGCCCCATAGATGATCGGCGAGTATCTGCGCAAATCGAGCGGCTCGTAGGACCCCGGCCAGAGATCAAAGGTGAGCGTGCCCGCGTCTGCGTCGATGGAATACCCCCGGGGGTATTCCTGCCAGAAATATCGTGTCGACGCGCAGACCCCTCCCGAGTCATCACCCAGAAAGCACCAGCCCTGCGCGCGTTGGCCTTCGGTTGCTTTAACCCATGAGCCTTCATTGCAGACGCGCTTCTGCGTCCTGAAAAAACTTGAACCAAGCTGAACCTGCCGTGCCTGCGGCCAGCGGGGACCGTCTTCGATGCGCTGCATCACATCCCAGAAGCCCCGCCCTTGCTCGTTAGCGAAAGCATAGCGTGCAGAGCCACCACGATGCCTGGTATGAACATTGAGGGTGAGGCTTTTAACAAGATCTCTTTCCGGCACGCCACCGTAAATGAGCACCGCCTGAATTCGGAGCTCTGGTGAGCTCCGGTAAAGCTCGATAAACAGAATCAACTCGGAACCCGAGTCATCATCCGCGTTCGTGAACCCGCCGCCCAGACGAAGCACTGCCCGATTGCCTGACTCCGTCACCACCTCGAGCGTGTGCGGTTCGAAGTGGTAATCGCGGACATTCGCGCCATCCGGATCGACATAACTGAGCGCAGCACTGATGCCCGGACGATCGAGCAGAGAATCCTCGCAGCCAGTGCGGAAGGCGGAGAGAATGTTTTCGCGGTCTGCGGTGAGCCGGATCGACAGCTCATCACCTTCGATGCACGCTTGCCGGTCTTCAACGATTACAGAAAGAGAGGAGCCCGGAATCTCACTGCATTCTTCGAGTCTGAATTCGTTCGATCCTGGTTGCAGATCCAGATTGCCGCAGAGATGCATCCACTTGACCGAGCCGTCGGGCCACCAGGCAGCAGGTTGGCCCTCGAGTAAGGATTCAGCGCCTGAGCTCGAGATTTTGTACCAACCGCCCTGTGTGCACTGTCCACGTGAGAGTGGTATGCCGCCGAGAACGACCTGCCCCTTGCGTGGCAGGCCTGTCGGCTCGTGGATGGTGAGTGGGATGTTCATGATCGAAGTACTCCATATGTGCGATATTGCCGTGCCCACTTAGTGCGGCAGTCGCAATCGCCAGAACCAGGGCGAAAGCCATATCATGTCCCGGATTCTGGAGAATGCGGCTACGGTTTGGTAGAGTCGAGAAGTGACGGCGTGGCCTGATACTACCTGAACTGAACGATTCTTAAAGACCTCAACAAGCTTGTTGGCCTCATTGGTGAATGAGGGCGTGAGCCTGACAGAGGGCGCACACATTGAAATCGAGGAACAAACATGAAAACGCTGAGAATAGGGCTTGCCCAAGTCAATCAAACGGCCGATTTTGACGCGAACGAAAATACTATTTTTCGATTCGTGGAAAAAGCCAGTGAAGCCGGCGTGCAGGCCCTCTGCTTCCCGGAGACACAGACCGTCGGTTATCGTGTCGACATTGCTACGCCAGACACACCCGTTCCTGTTGAGAAGTTGAAGAATCTTCATGAAGAGCTTGCCAGGAGATGTGGCGAACTGGGCATGGCCTGCATCCTTGGTACTGAGATACCAAACGGTGAAGAAAAACCATTCAATTCAGTCGTCATCATTTCCGAGAGTGGTGAAATGATTGGCACTCATCACAAAACTAAACTCACACCTCTGGATGCGATTGCTTACTCTCCGGGAGAAGGTTTCGAGGTCTTCGAGTTCTTTGGGATTAAAACGGGTGTAGTCATCTGTTTTGAAGGTTTTCGATTCCCCGAGACGACCCGTGAATTAGTTCGCCAGGGAGCACAACTAGTTTTTCACCCGCAGAATAACACTACCCGACCCAACGACTGGAAGATTCCTGTTCACCATTCCATGATCGTTACCCGCGCTGCAGAAAACACGATCTGGTTTGCCTCATGCAATACCTGCTTGAACCCACATCAGAACTGCCTCTCTTTGATCGTCGCACCGGACGGCCAAATCGTTGCCCAGTCTGAGTTCCGACAAGAGCAATTAGTTGTGGCAGACATCGATATCGATCAGGCCACACGTGCCATGTTCAATTTTGATACCGACGGCTGCGCAGATGTGCTGTTCGCCGATACGGTGAAGAAGGAAGAATACGCAGAAGCGCCATAGTAAATCTGGGTCACGCCATCCGTTTAAGTAACCCACGTCTCTCCCTATCCAAAACACAATGGAACTGAAATCCTTAACACCAGCTAAAATCTTTATCAAACTCGGCCTGGAAAACGAATCGCTCGCTTCAGTTAGAAGCGCAGTCGATAACAATGACAGCCAGGTGGCTCTGACTGAATTGCTGTCCCACTACCGTGGAAAGTTTGCCAGGTCTGAAGAAACGGTCGAAGTCAGTTCGGACACGATCTCTACCGCCGACAAAATCACTCAACGCATTTTCCATTGGGGGCCTTACGAAGAAGCACAGTATGGAGATGAAATAGATTGGGCATGGGATCCTGCCGGCGATATCGAGTGGGTGGCCGCTATCTACCGCTTTTATTGGGCCCTTCCTTTAGCAGATGCTTATGAAGCTACTGGTGATGAAAAGTATGCAAAAACATTCGTTGACTTTGCGAACGACTGGATAAGAAAACATCCACTCGAGAGTCGTCCCCAGATTCACCCGGTCTACAACAATTGGAAGGACTTTCCCTGGCTCGACATTCAGACAGGCATACGGGCCACTATGATCTGCCAGACTGTGCCGAGATTTATTCACGCAGAAGCATTCACACCTGATTTCCTCGGCATTCTGCTCGCCAGTCTTTACGACCACCAGGTAAAGACTGAATTCATTCCGATGAACCAGATTCACAACAAGGCCATATTCGAGCAGCGAGGCTTTATTAATATTGCCTACCACTTTTCTGAATTTAATGATTCAAGACGCTGGCTCGAATTAGCCCTGGAAAGAACTGAAGAAAATTTGCTGGCCCAGACTACGCAGGACGGTGTGCAAAGGGAATGGTCCGGCGGCTACCACACTGGGGTATTGCGTGACGCTATTGAGATTCGTGGTCGGATGCTGGATTCCGGTATCCAGATTTCCACCGCATACGAAGACCGCCTCCGTGCGATGTTCGACTACATATTCTGGATTTCCACGCCAGATCTGGGCTATCCAATGTTTGGCGACTGTAGCCGGCCATTAACTGATATGGGGGAACGTTCCAAGCTCCCGCATTACGGATTACTGAATGAAGCGACGGATCTACTTGAGGACCCCAAATACGCTGCCCTTGCAGATCTGAACCAGGAGGAACTGCCATCGCAGACCAGCTTTG
>Ga0187827_10000798_pt1 | contig 47994 bp, 37 predicted proteins | sample ETNtaG_39_FD_167969 | JGI IMG/M metagenome (GOLD analysis project Ga0187827, IMG submission 167969) | Marine microbial and viral communities from oxygen minimum zone, Eastern Pacific Ocean - ETNP2014_SV_150_PacBio MetaG (Illumina Assembly) | ecosystem: Environmental > Aquatic > Marine > Hypoxic...
CCGGTGGCGGAAGGAGTACGGTGGCCTCCGCCTCGATCAGGCGAAGCGGCTCAAGGCGCTCGAGCTAGAGAACCCGCGGCTGAAGAAGCTGGTGGCGGACCAAGCCCTCGACAACGCGATCCTCAAAGAGGTGGCCTCGGGAAACTTCTGAGCCCGCCCCGGCGACGGCAAGCCGTGACCCAGGTGCGGCAGCGGCTGCCGATCTCCGAGCGGCGGGCGTGCCGCGTGCTGGGCCAGGCGCGGACGACGCAGCGGTATCCACCGACGAGCGCGGCCGACGAGGCCCGCCTAGTCGCCCGGCTCGTCGAGCTCGCGACGCAGTATGGCCGGTATGGGTATCGCCGGGTCACGGCGGTGTTACGGGGGGAAGGCTGGCCGGTGAATCACAAACGGGTGGCCCGGCTGTGGCGGCGAGAAGGCTTGAAAGTGCCGCAGAGACAGCCGAAACGCGGGCGACTGTGGCTCCGGGATGGGTCATGTGTCCGCCGTCGGGCGGCGTATCGGCATCACGTGTGGGCGTATGACTTCGTGGCCGAGCGCACGCACGATGGCCGGCCGCTGAAGATGCTCACGGTCGTCGATGAGTATTCGCGGGAATGTCTCGCGCTGGTGGTGGCGCGGCGGCTGCGCTCCACCGACGTGCTGGAGGCCGTGGCGGACCTCTTTGTGACCCACGGGGCGCCGGCGCACACCGTCACTTCGCCAACGGATCCGGGCGCACCTGGAAGTGGACGACGAGCGGGCGGTTCGCGGTGCCGCCTTCCATCAGCCAAGGCGTCCGGTCGCCCTCCGAAACCCAGAGCCCGCGGCCTTTCCAGCCGGCATCCGGGTCGTCGATGCGGCCATCGAATCCCTTACTGTAGAAGCCCAAGGGGTACGGCACGCGGAGCGTAACGAACTCACCGTCAACAAGCGCGTGCACGCCGTCGAACAGGTTGCCGGTCGCGATCGGCACGTCGTTGCCGAGGCCGGATGTGTTGTGCTGGTCGACCCAGGTGTAGTAACTCGACTCGATGCTGAATTCCGGGAGGTCGTCGAACCCGGGGCCGGGCAGTCCGTGCAGCGTCCATCCCTCCGGACAGTGATCGCCGGTGGCCTCCGGACCGTTCAGCGGTCCTTCACACTTGCTGCGGTCGAACTCGCCGAGGTGGCCGCTGCCGAGCGACACCCAGACGACACCGTTCGAATCGATGTCCGCGCCGCGGACGCCGAAGCCGGGGAGTGGCGGCGTGTAGATTTCCGCCAGCGCGGTCTCTGACGGGTTGTCTCCGGGATCCAGCCGCAAGATGGCGCCCGGATACCGGAACGCCACCGATCCCCAGATCGAACCGTCGGCCGGATTCGGCATCACCGCGTAGAAGCCGGCGTTGATCCGGGTGTCGCGCGCAGGGTCGTTCGGCTCTCCCGGCTCCACCCAGTCGTCGCGCCGGCCGTTGCCGTTCGTGTCGAGGATGAACGGGGTCCACCCTTGCGACGCTGCGGCGTCGCCGGTCTCATCGAATCTCTTCGTATCGAGCCATCCGGCCACCTGTCCGCCGCCGCTCGTCCAGAGCGTGTCGTTGGCATCCGCGGCAAACTGCAGATGGTGCGTGCTGAAGCAGGTGTCGATGAAGGTGTAGTCGCCGCTGTCCGGCTCGTAGATGGCGAGGTGCCGCCCCGAACGCTCGAGCGGGAAGGCGCGGGCCGACGGGTGGTCCGACCCTTCGAGGCAGAAGTCGGGATTTCCCGGTCCGCGGATCCGCGACGTGTACCAGACGCGCTCGGCGGCGTCCATCATCGGATTATGGGCGTTGGCACGGCTGTCCCAGAGGAGTTCATCGCCCCAGTAGGGTGACGGCTCGACGACCGGCGCGCTGCCCGTCGTCGGCGTGTCGTCGTCACGCACCGGTGCGTGAAAGCTCGTGTCGGTGTTGGCCTGCGGATCGAGAATTGGGAAGTCGTCGGTGCTCAGCTCCGGTGCGCCGAAGATCCGGCCGTAGGCGTTGACGGTCGGGTCCCGCCGGTCGGTCGAGATCAGATCGTGCATGTAGACCGTCGGGCTGGCCCAGTCCCTGACGGTGGCCACGACGTTTCGTTCGACGCCGATCGGTCGCTCCGGGTGTGTCGTCGGCAGCGCCCCGCCGGCGACGCGATCGGTCCAGTCGGCCAGGTACTTCAGCGGGAGGCCGCCCAACCGCCCGGTCACCTGTCCCGCCATCTGGCGTCCGGCCTGACCCGACGAGATCCGCCTGAGCCAGGCCTCCTCGGACGACGCGAACTCTCCGATCCCTTCGGGCAGAGTGCGCGTCGACTCCTGGCCGAGTTGATGGCAGCCGACGCAGCCCATGTTCTTCATCCAGGTGAGGTACTCGTTCATTCCGCCGTCGAGTTCCGCCTCCGCCAACTCGTTCTCTGACGGCAACGCCATCATCGAGTACCAGTAGGCGGCTGGGTAGGCGTGCGCCGCCGACGCCGGATCCGGCGCGGCCACCGCCGTGAGGTCGACCATGGTGCCCGGCGCCACGTCGGTCTTGGCCGAGTCGAGGAGGCCGTAGCCGCGGACCCAGAGCTCGTAGTCGGCCGTGGGTAGATCAGGCACGACGAACCGTCCCGCGTCATCGGTGATGACGATGCGTGAGAACCGTGTGCCGAGGTCGTCCGTTTCGGCGATGACCCAGACGCCGGCCTCGGGGCCGCTGTCGCTGGACACCACGCCGCCGATGTCATCGTCGTCAATATCGATCGCGACGGCCGGCCCAGACTGGCAGCCGAGACTGAGTGCGCCCGCCACGCTGCACGCGGCCAGAGACGAGGCGAACCGGAATGGCACGTTCATGTCGATCTCCTTGGGAAGTCGCCAGGGCGCCCGCATTTCCGTGTAGGCTGTCCTTTAGGGTCCTTATACACCGATAGGGGAGTTGCGCGTATGGCTCGGTTTCTGACCTCTGGATGCCTGGTGGCGGCTGTCGTCGCCGTTCTCGGGATGGCGGGACAGCAGCAGCAGCCGCTCTTCCGCGGCGAGAGCGACGTTGTCCGCGTCTTCGTGACCGTGACCGATGGCGACGGCCGGCTCATCACGACCCTCACGCGGGACGAGTTCGAGGTGCGGGATGAAGGCAAACCGCAGCCGGTTACCCTGTTCGACAACACACCGCAACCCATCCGGCTCGTCGTCATGCTAGACGTCTCGGGCAGCATGCAGGGCAATCTGCCGCTGCTGCGCGGCGCGGCGGAACAGCTCATCGCGAGGCTCAGCGCGGAGGATCTCGCGCGGATCGGCATCTTCGGGCACGACATTGCAGTTGGCCCTACCTTCACTCGTGTTCCCGACGAGTTGTTGCAGGCGCTTCCGGAGGCGATCGCAGCCGATGCACAGACACCGCTCTGGCGCGCGCTCGACGAGGCGATGGACGCGTTCATTGAGGAAGACGAGGACGAGGGCGAAGGGCGGCCGGTGGTCCTCGTGCTGAGTGACGGAAAGGACAGCGGACCGACCAGCTTCGGCCGCGGCGTCGCCAGCCAGAGCCAAGTCATCGATCGCGCGCGCGACGACGACGTCATGATCTACGCGATCGGCATGCGCAGCCGGGGCCCGCGGCCGATGCTGCAGCCGGCGGTCGGTCCCGGCGGGCTCCGGGCGTTGATATTGGCCGACATGCCCGACTCGGGCCTTGCCCGTGTCGCGGAGGACACGGGTGGCGGCTATGTGGAGATTCGGCTCGGTCAGGATCTCGGCGCCGCGTTCGCGCGAGTCGCCGACGAATTGCACAGCCAGTACATGATCGGCTTCGCCCCGTCGAAACGCGACGGCAGGGTGCATGACATCGACGTCCGGCTTTCCCAGCGCGGCTTGAGGGCACGGGCCCGGAAGGACTACGTCGCGCCATCTAGCCCCGGAGACGAAAGAAACCACGAGTGAGGACGCCATGCTGCTTGTAAACAGATTCAGGTTCGTCGGTGTCGCGTACGTTGCGGTGGCGGTCAGTGCCGTGCTGGGTGCCGCGGCGCTGCCGGCCTCGGCCCAGCCGGCGCAACCCGATCAGCGGTTCAGAGCCGAGGACTTCGACTACGGGTCGCGCTTCGAGCTACCCGAGGGGGAGCATCCCGAAATCTGGAACCCCGCGAAGCGGAAGCTGATCGCCGGCGGCCCGATGATCGGCGGTACGGTCCGTGCGACCGATGCGCGAACCTACTGCGCCATGGCCGGCGCCGGCTACGACTTTCTCTGGGTGGAGATGCAACACGAGGCGATCTCCTGGGAGCAGGTGGCGCGCCTCTGGCGGACATGTCCAGGCCCTGCCGCGCCAGGGGTCCGCGTAGCCTACGCGGACGAGCGTGAGATCCAGCATGCCACCGACATGGGCTCGCTCGTCATCGTGGTGCCGACCATCGACAGTGTCGAGGAGGCCCAGGCCGCCATCGACTGGACCTACTTTCCACCGATCGGCCGGCGTAGCTCCGGCGGCGGCCAGGGGCCGAGCGAACTGTGGAACGACGTGCCCGGGGGCTACCGGCAGACGTGGAACGCCAACGTCGTCCTGTTCCTGATGATCGAAACGCTCGAGGGTGTCGAGAACGCGCGCGAGATCGCGAGATTGCCCGGCGTGACGGGGCTGTTCGCGGCGAGCGGCGACCTGGGGAACTTCTCCGGCTTCGGCCAGGGCGACGCCGAGTACGAGGCGCTGATCACCGAGGTCGCGGACGCGGCGCTCGAGGCGGGGATCCATGCCTGCGGTCCGCTGCGGTGGGCGGACCGCCCGGCGTTCACCTGCTTCCAGGCGGGTACAGAGGCGGCCAACATCCGTCGGGGCGCGCAGGCCGAGATTCAGCTGGCCGAAGAGCGCTTCGGCCGCACAGGTTCGGGCGGGACGTCGATGACACGGTCGGGCGCGGCCGGTGTTCTGGCGAATCTGACGGCCGAGTGCGGGTCGATCACGTATGCCGACGATTGCTACGCGGCGGCGGCGGCGGCCGTCACGGCCGCTGGTGCGATGGCGGCGCCCGAGCAGGCGCAGATCCGGCAACGACTGCGTGACATCATCGGCGCGAACCGGAGCCATGCCGCGCGGCTTCGCGAGATCGCCTCGCGAGGCGGGCTGGCTCTGGACCCCTAGGCTGAGCCCAACTATTCATACTCGGTGCATAGCTGGTACTGAGCCGGCTCGTCCTCCTCGATCGACGGGAACCGACTGGTCGGTTCGATGAAGTAGTTGTCGGTCTCGTCGTCGTTCAGCGACGAGACCTCGCTGGCGAGCACCGCGCCGCCGGCAGCGGTGAACTGATGGGCCAGTCTGGGCGGCAGCGTGATGCTCTCGCCGGGCGACAGTTCGACCCGGCCGCGGGCTGCCACCGTGCGGCGAATTCCGTCGACCGAGACCGTGACGGCGTCGTCGGTCAGCCGGCCCTCCGCGTCGGCCCGGCAGACGTCGACGACGAGTTGCCCGCCACACCGGTTGATGATGTCCTCCATCTTGACCAGGTGGTAGTGCCAGGGCGTGACCTGCGCGTCGCCGACGACCATGATCTTCTCGGCGTATGACTTCACCGGGTCGCCGGGCTCCGCCGCGGCCCTTCCGTTCCGCAACGTGAAGAGCAGCAGGCCGCACCGAGCGTAGTCGCCGCGGCCGAAGTCGGTCAGATCCCACCCGAGACGGCACCGCCGGAGCTCGTCGGCGTCCGCCCCCGCGTCTCTCCACGCCGCCGGGCTCCAGAGGGCAAACGGCGGCAGGGCGAACCGGTGGGTGTCGAAGAGCTCGATAGCGGCCCGGACCCGGGCGTTGATCGTGGAGCGTTTCATGGTGACCACGCGGCGGCCTTGACTCCGGATTGCCGCGCTACAGCGAACATTGTACGCTGCTGCTGTCTTCGGAATGTGCCCGCCCTGCCCGGGCGGGAGGGGGGATGATTATGTGGATTCGTAGTCTCACTGCATTGGCGGTTCTCGCGTTCGGCGCCGCCACGCCAGTCCAGGCCCAGCGGGGGCAGCCGGTCTCCCTTCCGGACGGCGCGGGCAAGCTCCTGGCGGAGGCAGCCTGCGCGAGCTGCCACGGGCTCAACATGATCACGCGCTCCCAGGGCTACGATACGGCGGAGGAGTGGCGGAAGGTCATGGCCACAATGGTGGAATTGGCGGAGCCGCAAGAGGAGACCCTCGCCGACTATCTGACCACGCACTTCCCGGAGAAGCCGGGTCGGCGTCCGACACTGATTCCCGGCGACACCGAGATCGAGATCGTCGAGTGGACGGTTCCGACGCTCGGGCAGCGGTCCCGGGATCCGATCGAGGCGCCGGACGGATCGATCTGGTGGACCGGGATGTGGGCGAGCCTCGTGGGCCGGATCGATCCGGAGACGATGGAGATGGAGGAGTACCATCTTCCGCCAGAGGCGCGACCTCACAGCCTCATCGCCGATGAGGACGGCAGCATCTGGTACACCGGGAACAGCAACGCCACCCTCGGTCGGCTGGAACCCAGGACCGGCGTGATCACCGAGTACAAGACCGAGGCGCGCGACCCGCACACCGGCCTGTTCCACCCGAACGGGCAGCTCTACTTCACGGCCCAGCAGGCCGGGATGCTCGGACGGCTCGATCCCGAGAGCGGCGAACTGACTGAAATCGTGACCGAGCCCAGACCCTACGGGATCCAGGTCGGCCCGGGCGGCACGCTCTGGATCGCCCACAACGGCACGAACAAAATTGGCGCGATGGATCCGGACACGATGGAGATCCGGTACTACGAGATCGCCGAGCCCGAGACGCGGATCCGCCGCCTGGCGCTCAGCAGCGACGGGATGGTCTGGTACGGGAACTCCACCATGGGACGGCTGGGGCGGCTGAACCCGGAAACCGGGGAGATCAAGGAGTGGCCGTCACCGAGCGGCTCGACCTCGCACCCCTACGCGGTCTCCGTCATCGACGACGTCATCTGGTACAACGAGTCGGCGATGCGGCCGGAGGCGCTGGTTCGCTTCGATCCAGAAACCGAAGTGTTCCAGAGCTGGGCGATTCCGTCAGGCGTCGGCATCATCCGTCGGACCTGGGTGACCCGGGCTGGTGATCTCCTCATTCACCAGAGCAGTTCGAACACCGTGGGTCTCGTGAAGATTCAGGAACCGGGCGAGTCGCAGCCGTAAGCGGCGGCGGGCGGGCGAATCCGTCGGGCGGCCCTTCAGGTGGTAGAGTCCCGCTGATGAAGGAGTTCGTACGGGGTGGGCCCGGTGTGAGTGCAGCCTGCCGGCGCCTAGACCGGGCGAGGTAGGCGGGGCACCCTGACCGGGCTCTCCGCCTGCACCCGGTTCCAGATGCGGCGCCCGACCCGGTCGGCTTCATCGAGGACGGCGTCCTCGTCCATCGTGAGGACCCGGTGGTCGCGCATGACGAATCGCCCGTCGATCATCGAGGATTCAATGTCGGACGGTTGACCGTTGTGGATCCACGCCGAGGCGATCCGGCCCGCCGGCACCAGGTGGGCCTTCAGCGTGTCCAGGACAAGGAGGTCGGCCTTCTTGCCAACCTCGAGCGTGCCAAGGCTCTCGCGCTGATGGACGGCGCGCGCGCCGTTCTCGGTCGCGTCGGCGAGGATGTCTTCCGGCTGCGGCTGGAGGCCCGGCCGCTCGTCGTCGCGCCGGGTCCGCTCCGTTCTGAGCGCGGTCCGCATCACCTCGAAGAGGTCGTTCGTGTTGTTGTCGGTGCCGAGCGCGATCGGGCAGCCGGCGGCCCGCAGGGCGGGAATCGGCGGACTGACCCCGCGGTTCGCCGCCATGGCGGCCTGGTGCGAGACGATTGTGCCCGAGCGGGCCAGTATCGCGATCTCGCCCGCGTCGACGTACCGGGCGTGTGCCGCGAACAGGCGAGGGCCGAGGAAGTCGTGCTGGTCGAGATAGGCCGTCGGCCGGACGCCGTGGTAGCGCAGCATGAACTCGAACTCAGCGCGGCTCTGGTTCAGATGGATGGTGTAGCCGACGTCGTGCGCCTCGGCGAAGGCACGGACGGCCTGCAGGAGTTCCGGCGAGGAAGTCTCGGTAAGCGCGGCCGCGGGAAAGACGGAGATCCGTCCGTCTCGCGCGCCGTGCCACGTGCTGAAGAGGTCCTCGATCCGCTGCATCCCTGCGTCGCGCCGGTCGGGTGAGAACCGCGGCGTCTCGCTCGCCGCGAGCCGTTCCGGCGACAGCGGGCCGGCCACGTTCTCACTGTCGCGAACCGACTCGGCGAAGACGCAGCGGAGGCCGCTGTCGGCCAAGGCCTCGGCGTCCTGCGCGATGTTTCCCGTGTACTCCACGATCGTCGTCGTCCCCGTCCGGATCGCTTCGAGCGCCGCGACGGTGACCATTAGCGTGGCTTCCTCGCCCTCGAGCAGGCTGCCGGGGGAGACCGCTAGGCGATAGGAATTCGGGAAGCCGAAGTCTTCGTTGAAGCCCCGGGCCAGGACGGCCCCCATGTGCGCGTGACAGTTGATGAGGCCGGGGAAGAGCGCTTTGCGCCGGCCGTCGTAGACGTCGGCTCCCGGATACGCCTGGAGGACGTCGTCGGTCGAGCCGAGCGCCGCGATTACGCTGCCTTCGACCGCAAGCGCCACGTCCTCCTGCACGCTATCGGCGTTCACCACCGTGGTGTGGGTGAAGACGACGGTGTCGCTCTGCGCCTTCTCGCCGGCGCCACCACGATCGAAGAGGAGCGTGGCGGCGCTCGCGCCGGCGCCGGCGAGAAGGCGGCGCCGGCCGGGGTCGACGGGGTCGGTTGCCGGAATCGACGACGACCGGGGTTCGCCGGGTGTCACGGCTACTGCACCGAGTACTTCGTGAACGCCCCGCCGGCGAACCGCAGGGAGTTCGGCCCCTCGGCGGCGTACACGTTGCCGTCGGCGTCGACGGCCACGCCTTCGCCTGCCGCGCCCTGGTACGGCCGACTCTCGGCGTCGTGCGGCGGGATGTAGCCGGTGATGACGTCTTCGTCGAGGGGGCCGATCCGAACACCGTTCGTCCAGGGGAAGTGGCTGTTCGGGCTCGATTCGGAGTCGATCGCGTAGAGCATCCCTTCATGCATGAAGATGCCGCTGATCCGTCCGTAGGCGTAGCGCGACTCGAGGTAGTTACCCTCCTGGTCGAAGATCTCGATCCGATGGTTACCGCGGTCGGCGACCCAGAGCCGCCCCTGATCGTCGAATTCGAGCGCGTGCGGCGTCCGGAACTCGCCGTGCATCGATCCGATCTGTCCCCACTCGGTGAGGTAATTGCCCTCGGCGTCGAACTTGACGATTCGCCCGGTCGAGCCCTCTGGGTGCGGGGGGCTGTTCTGCCCGTTGTGCCCGTCGCTGACGTAGATGTTGCCGTCCGGCCCGACGATGACGTCGTTCGGCTGGTTGAGTTGGCCGGGCTCGCTGCCCGGTTGGCCCGCCACACCGATCGACATCAGTAGTTCGCCGTCGGCGCTGAACTGGTGGACCTGGTGGCCCCGGGTGCCTGCCTGGTTCCCGGCGAAGTCGGTCACCCAGACCGTCCCGTCGTTGGCCGCATGGATGCCGTGCGGCGTGACGAAGATGTCGGCGCCGAAGTTGGCGAGGATCTCACCGGTGTTCCGGTCGAACTTGAAGATCGGTGGAACCGGGTTGCTCTCACAGTCGGTGGGGCCGCCGCTCAGCGCACCCGCACCGCAGCGCTCGTAGGCCCAGACGTGCCCATCGTTCGGATCGATGTCGACCCCGGCCGTCGAGCCCCACTCTCGCCCTTCGGGCAGCGTGCCCCAGTTGCGCGTCTCGTTCGGGGCCGGGTTCGGCAGGCCCTCGCCGGTGATCAGGTTGCCGCTGGCGACGACCGCTACGGCTTCCGGCATCGCTTCCGGTGCGCCCGATTCCGAGGCGCAGCCGGCCAGCAGGAAGACGGCAGAGATGAACAGCACGGACTTCAGAGTGTGCAACGATGACATGGTCAACTCCCTTCGCTACGGCAGATGCGGCGGATGCCGAACGCTACCGTAGCACGAAGCACTTCGGATTACAGCAGGCGCGCATCTCTAAGGACCGACGGCACGAGTCGGATGATCGAGCCAGGCGTCGAGGCGGTCAGCGCGACCCCGGTGCCTCCGCCGGTGGGGTCCTGGCGCGCGACGTAGACGTAGCCGTCGGGGCCGACGACGACATCGCGCACCCGGCCGAACTGCGCGAACAGCACCTCCTGGTGCGTCACCTCGCGGCCGGTGATTTCGAGGCGTCGAAGTTCCTGACCCCACAGGCCGCCGACGAGCAGACTGTTCGTCCAGCCTGGGAACGGGTCGCCCGAGTAGAACTCGATGCCCGCCGGTGCGAGCGTCGGCGTGAAGTAGACGATCGGCGACTCCATGCCCTCGCGCGAGACCTCCGTGATGCCCCGCTGGATCCCAGACGAGATGACCCCCCAGCCATAGTTGCGTCCGGGGTCGACGACGTTGATCTCGTCGCCTGCGCTCGGTCCGTGCTCGGACTCCCAGAGCGCCCCGGTCTCCGGATGCCAGGCCAGCCCCTGGGGATTCCGGTGGCCGTAGCTCCAGATCGAGGGAACCACGCCGTCCCGACCGGCGAACGGGTTGTCGCCGGGAATCGTGCCGTCGTCATTGACGCGATGGATCTTGCCCAGGGGGACGGCCAGATCCTGCGCGTGCGCCATCACGTCGCGTTCACCGATCGAGAAGAAGAGGTGATCGGCGTCGTCGAAGACGAGACGCGTGCCGTAGTGCGTGTCACTGGACGTGTACAGGTCGAGCGGCGCGCGATAGATCACTTCCTGGTCGACCCACTCGCCATCGTCGTTGATCCGGCCCCGGACGAACACCTCCATGTTGGGCGGACTCGGTGGGTCGCGCCCGGGTGGCATGCCGGGCGTCGCTTCGGAGGCGGACGGCGTGTGCCCGGGCATGACCTCCGAGTACGAGAGGTAGATCCAGCCGTTGTCGGCGTATTGCGGATGGATCGCGACGTCGAGCATGCCCGCGTCCTGACGCTCCCAGACTTCCGGCGTGCCCGCCACCGGTTCGGAGAGCTCGCCGTCGGCGATGATGCGCAGCGTCCCGCGCCGTTCGGTCACCAACATCCGGCCGTCGGGCAGAAAGGCCAAGGCCCACGGCGTCTCCAGGCCGTCGACGATGGTCTCGATCCTGAATGTGTGGCGTTCCGAGCCGATGACCTCACCGTCCGCTCCCGGGACGAACGCGGGCGCTTCGACGAAGCTACCGGTCCGTCTGCGGATGAACTGGACGAGCGCCCACACCTCCGGAGCATCGAGCAGATCTGCGAACGGTGGCATCTCGGTGTCGGCGACGCCCTGTTCGATTGCCGTGATGATGGCGTCATCATCGACTGAATCGAGCCAGGCCTGATCGAACAGGCTGACCGCCCGACCCCCGGAAGGGTCGGAGCCGTGACACGCGGCGCACTCCTGCTCGAACAGTTCGGCCGCGGCCTCGAGACGGTTGCGAGTCGGAGTCTGCGGCTCGAATTGCGTGATGACGCCGGCCGTGGCGACCAACACCATCCCGCACAGGATGGCCGCTCCGACGAGCGTCCTACCAGTCGACAACCGAGCCATCATCGGGGTCGAATTGGGTGGTGTACGGCCTGGGTTCGCCGACCTCCGCCATCAGTTTGTCTTCGTCGATGGTGATGCCGAGGCCGGGGCCGGTCGGGATCGGCCGGTAGCCGTCGGCGACGGGCGGCAGCGGCTCGGCGAGCAGGTCGTACTCGCGGTCACCGCGCTCCTGGACCATGAAGTTCGGGATGCAGGCGGCCAGTTGCAAGCTGGCGGCGAGCGAGCAGGGGCCGTTCGGATTGTGGGGCGCGATCGGCGCGTAGTAGGCCTCGGCCATGCCCGCGATGATCTTCAGTTCGGTGATGCCGCCTGCGTAGCAGACGTCGGGCTGCAGGATCATGGCGGCCCTCTTCTCGAGAATTTCGCGGAATCCCCACTTGGTGAAGACGCGTTCGCCGGTGGCCAACGGGATATGCGTCTTCAGCGCGAGGTCGGCCATGACGTCGACATTGAGCGCCTGGACGATCTCCTCGTAGAACCAGGGATGATAGGGCTCGAGGGCCTTGATGAGAAGGCTGGCGGTGGTCGGCTGCACCGCGCCGTGAAAATCGAGGCCAATGTCAACGCCGGTACCGTGCTGGTCGCGCAGCGCGCCGAACCGTTCGGCGACCTCCTCGATGAACTTGCTGCCTTCGGTGTACTTGAAGGGCTGACGGGCCGATCTCGGCCCGACCTTCATCGCCGTGACGCCGGTCTCCTCGCTGACCGTGCCGTAGACCTTCGCCCGGTCGCGCGTCGGACCACCGAAGAGCTGACAGATCGGCACGCCGTAGCACTTGCCGGTGATGTCCCAGAGCGCCTGGTCGATCCCGGACGAGATGGCCGTCTTGATCGGTCCACCCCGGTAGAACGCGCCGCGGTGAATCGCCTGCCAGTGGTGCACGACAGGACGGGGATCCTTCCCGATCAGGTAGTCGCCGACTTCGAGCGCGCCGGCGGCGCAGGCCTTGGCATCGTCCTTGAGCATCTCGCCCCAGCCGGTGATGCCGGCATCGGTCGAGATCTTGACGAAAACCCAGGAGTTCGTCAGGACGAACGATTCGATATTCGTGACCTTGATCGCGTCTCCGGGGCTGACGGGCGCCTCCTGGGCGGCGGCGCCCGCGGCGCTGAGACCGACGAAGGCTGCGGGCCCGGTGGCCAGGAAGGCGCGCCGGTCGAATCCGTTCCTTTTCATCGTGAAACTCCGTTTGCCGGGAACACCTGATTATAGGTGAAAGCTCAGCACCAACGCTGTCGCTCGGGCACAGAAATCTCTTGCAAACGACTCGACCTCTGCTATTCCTAAGGTTATGCCAAGACGATCTGACAGGCGAACCTTCATCAAGGCGATCTCGGGTGCGGTCTGTGCGTCACCGTTCATGCGGGCCACTCCTGCCGCCGCTGGAGAACGTGCCCAAGCGTCGACGCTGCGTCGATTCGCCGTCGCATCGGACGGCCACTTCGGTCAGCCGAACACGAACTACGTGAGGTTCCATGAAGAGATGATGGCGTGGCTCAACGAAGAGCGGCGGGGCAAGGGCCTCGATTTCGTCGTCTTCAACGGCGACCTGATTCACAACGAGCCGGAGTTGTTGCCGCAGGTGCAAGAGTACTACGAGCGCCTCGAGGTCCCTTACTTCGTCACCAAAGGCAACCACGACATGACCACCGCGTCGCACTGGGAGGAGGTGTGGGGATACGGCGAGAACCACGACTTCGAACAGGGCGACTGTGCCTTTCTACTCGGCACGACCTCGAATGTCCAAGGGGACTATCTCTGCGTCGACGTCGATTGGCTCGAGGAGCGGCTATCCCACTACCGGGACAAGCGGCACATTTTCGCCTTTCTCCACATCAGCCAGCGAAAGGTGACGAGGTACGGCGTCGACTGCCTGGAGGCGTCGTCGCTTCTGGAGACCACCCCGAACGTTGCGGCCGTCTTCCATGGCCATGATCACGATGTCGACGGCTTCATGTACGCGAACGAGAGAGCCTACCTGTTCGATGGCCACATCGGCGGCGACTGGGGCACGAATTACCGAGGCTATCGCATCGTGGAGATCGACGAGGAAGGAAACGTCGGGACCTACCAATGCAATCCCCAGGCCTTCATCGTCAATCGAGCAGTGCTCTAGAGACCAGACCGACACGAGCGCGCCGGCGCTACTCCGGCTCCACGTACCGGAGGGCGCCACGAAGAGCGTGGCCTGACCGCCCGCGGCTCGTGAAGATTTCGTCCAGAGCAGGTAAGATCGGGCGCCTCAGGATGCCACTCCGCGATTTCGTCCTGGCGCCCGGCCTCGTGCTTGGCCTGGCGCTGGCGGTCAGCGCGCCTGCCTCGGCCCAGCCGTTCTCGGCGCAGCAGATCGGTGATGTCGTCCGCCTGGAGGACGCGCGCAGTGGCATGGCGGTGTCGATCGCGCCGGGCGTCGGCAATATCGGCGTCGCCCTGACCGTCAACGACGAGCCGGTGGTCTGGTGGCCCTATGCGTCGCCCGCCGAGTTCGCGGCCAGACCCAGCCTGGGCGGCATCCCGTTCATGGGGCCCTGGGCGAACCGGCTCGACGAACAGGCCTTCTACGCCAACGGACGCCGGTACGCTTTCGACATGGGCCTCGGCAACGTGCGGGGCGAGATTCCGATTCACGGATTCCTGGCGACGGCCGAGTGGCAGCTCGTCGACGCGTCCGCCGATACGACGTCCGCATGGGCGACGAGCCGGCTCGAGTTCTACAAGGAGCCGGCCTGGATCTCGCAGTTCCCGTTTGCGCACACGATCGAGATGACCTACCGGCTTAGGGACGGGATGCTCGAGGTGGCCACGCGGCTGCACAACCTGTCGACGGAGCCGATGCCGGTCGCGATCGGGTTCCATCCGTACTTCCAGCTCACCGACTCGCGGCGCGACGACTGGACGATCTCGGTCGGTGCGCGGACCCGATGGCTGCTCGACGATCGGAAGCTGCCGACGGGCGAGACCGAGCCGATCGACCGACTGTTTCCGGATCCTCAGGCCGTCCCGCTGCGGGATCACGAACTGGACGAGGTATTCGCGGATCTCGTGCGTGACGCCGACGGCCGCGCGGTGATGACGGTGAAAGGTCGCCAGCAGCAGGTCGACGTCATCTTCGGTCGCAACTGGCGCGCGGCGGTCGTCTGGGCGCCGAAGCCCGCCTCGCCCGGTCAGGACCGGAATTTCGTCTGCTTCGAGCCGATGGCCGGCATCAGCAACGCGTTGAATCTGGCCGAGCGGGGCGTCTACTCGGAGCTGCAGAGCATCTCCCCGGACGGCGTCTGGGAGGAGAGCTTCTGGGTCCGGCCGACCGGGTTCTGAAACGATTGCAGGGCGTCGTGCCGGGCGGCACCGGCGGGTGAATAAAGGGCCCTTCAGGGTCGCGGGACACGGAAAGGGAGTGGTCATGGCAGCGAGTCACGAGGCACGTTCGAACGGTCTGAGTCGGCGGGATTTCGCGCGCATGATGACGGTGGGTGGGGCCGCGTCGTGGTTCGTGGCCGGCCGACCGTGGACCGGGCCGGCACAGGCGCTGCTGCAGACCCCCGCCCAGCCGACCGAATCGTTCTGGGGCGCGGTGCGCGACCAGTTCGTCATGCCCCGCGATCTCGGTGTGATGAACGCGGCCAACCTGTGCCCGTCGTCCGCGCCCGCACTCGACGCCATGTACGAGAACACGCGCGACATGGACCGCGATCCGTCGCCGCAGAACCGGGTGAAGATGGCCGAGGGGAAGGAGAACACCCGCCAGCTCCTGGCCGACTTCCTGCGCGTCACCCCCGAGGAGATCATCATCACGCGCAACACCAGCGAAGCGAACAACATGGTGTCGAGCGGCGTGCATCTCGGCGAGGGCGACGAGGTCGTTCTCTTCGCCGACAATCACCCGAGCAACAAGCGGGCCTGGGAGAGCAAGAGCGAGCGCTTCGGCTTCACGATCAATGAGTTGCCGAATCCGAATCCTCATCCGGGGCCGGAGTACTACATCGAGGCGGTGCGCGCGGCGCTGACGCCGCGGACCCGCGTGCTCGCCCTCACGCATCTGACCAGTTCGGTGGGGGACCTGATGCCGGCGCGCGAGCTGTGTCAGTTGGCGCGGGAGAACGACGTGCTCTCGCTCCTCGACGGCGCGCAGAGCTGCGGCCTGCTCGACGTCGACCTCGGCGACATCCAGCCCGACTTCTACACCGGCAGTGCCCACAAGTGGCCGTGCGGCGCCAAAGAGGCGGGGGTGCTATTCGTGAACCAGCGATCCCACGACAAGATCTGGCCGGTCATCCTCAGTGCCTACTCGGGTCGTGTCGGGATCTCTCGCACACACGAGGGCTTCGGCCAGCGGGACGAGCCGGCCATCATTGCGTTCGGCGAGGCGCTGAAGTTCCAGACCCGCGTTGGCCGCCAGGCGATCGAGCAGCGCTCGCGGGACCTGGCGTCACTGGCGATCGAGGAGTTGAACAAGATCGATGGCGTCCAGGTCTGGACCAGCCCTAATCCTTCCCGCCGCGCGGCGGTGGTCTCGTTCCTGCCCGGGAATCTCGACGTGCGACGGCTCTCGGCGGCGCTCTACGAGAACGATCGGATCGGCTGCGCGACTCGGGGCGGGCAGGATCGCGGCGGACTGCGATTCTCACCGCACTTCTACAACCTCGAGTCGGAGGTCGAGCGCGGCGTCGCGGCCGTCAAGAAGTACGTGGCGCAGGGCGTGTAGCCGCCGCCGGACGTCGTCGTTGGCCTACTCGGACGGCCAGAGGACGCCCTGCTGCCCCCGGGGGACATTGCCGATCCCCTTGTAGACGAACTTCTGGACCCGGCGTCCCTCGAACGTCTCGGTCGTGTAGATGTTGCCCTGCGAGTCGGTGGCGATGCTGTGCGCGCCGTAGAACTGGCCGGGCTGCCGGCCGCCGTCGCCGAAGCTCGTCAGCACCTCGAGCGTGTCTCGCAGCAGGATGTGAATCCGCTGGTTCACGCCGTCGGCCAGATAGATATACGTTTGCCACTGGTCGCGTGAGAACGCGACGTCCCACACCGACCCGCCGCTGAGGGTCCGTTTCTCGACGAACTGTTCCTTCACGAACGTGCCATCGGGCCGAAAAACCTGGATCCGGTCGTTCGCCCGGTCGCAGACGTAGAGCAGACGGTCGGTCGAGAGCTCCGAGCAGTGGACCGGACTCCGGAACTGCTGCGCCGGCGGTCCATCCGGATCGTAGCGTCCAAGGTCGCCGTCGTCGGGGCGATTGCCGTACGCGCCCCAGTAGCGCTTGAACTCTCCCGAGTCGGCGTCGAGCACGGCGACGCGCCTGTTGCCGTAGCCGTCGGCCACGTAGACCTCGTTCTCCAAGGCGTCGACGAAGACCTTGGCGACACGCCCGAAGTTCTCCCTGTCGTGACTGCCGCCGTTGGCGCCAGCTCTGCCGAACTGCGCCACGAACTGTCCGTTTCTGGTGAACTTCAGGATGTGGGCGTCGTTGGCCCCGTTGCCGCCGATCCAGAGATTCCCGCGATGGTCGAAGGCCAAACCGTGGTTTGATTCGGGCCACTCGTAGCCGTCACCCGATCCGCCCCAGGAGCCGACGAGGTTGCCCGCGGGGTCGAACTCCAGGATGGGCGGCGCGGCCTCGCAACACTCCTCGGCGTTGCCGTTCGCCGCCGGGCTCTCACCGGCCGAGACCGATCCGGGCCGGTGGACGATGTAGATGTGGTCCCGCGCGTCGACGGCGACGCCGATCGTCATCCCCATGACCCAGTGGTTGGGCAGCGGCTTCGGCCAGAGCGGGTCCACCTCGAAGGTCGGCGCCTCGACGCCGCTCTGGGCCTGCACGACCCCCGCCCGCTCAACGAACGACTGGCCGGCGCCGAGAACGCCGATTGCGGCCAGAAACAGCGTGCTTACGAAGAGTTGTCGTCTGCGCATCGTCATCGCCTCCATTGCTGTACTCGCGCCAGCGGCTGCCAACGTCGTCGTGTCGAGCTCACGTGGGGAAGCGTGTCCCGCGACGGGTAGTGATTATAGATGGAAAGCGAAAAACGCCGTCGCCACCCGAACCTGTTTCTGCTCTTGGTTGGGATCAGCGCCAAAGGCCGGAAGGGGGTAAGCCACGGCCATTCTGGCCCGGCGGGCGCAGATCAAACGGAGGACACTGGCAGCGCGAAAACGTGAGAATCTACACATGCCGCCCAGCGCGGCGACCCGGCGGGAAGGCTCTCTTACGAAACTGGAGCCTCGGTCCAGATCGATTTGACGACGTACAATCGAGAGTGCACGGTGCGGCACTCACCCCGAATCCGGCGACGCAACCGCGATTATGTAGGAGAATGGTACGGGTCACCAAGTGGCTCAAGCGCCAGCTCACCACCTCTCTCCTTGATTCTATGCGGGAGATCGTCATGCACCAGAATCGATTGCTTGTGGCAGTGCTCGTTGTGTCGTCGGCCAGCCTGTACGTGCCGTACGCCTTGCGCGGCCGTGCGCAAGGGACGCTTGACGGGGATGTCTGTCCGTCGGAACCTACGGAAACCACGGTCACGTTGACCGGCGAGACCTACCGACGTGATCGTCGTCGTCCTCGACGCGGCTTCTTCACGACAGGCCAGAATGCCGATCTCGTTCTCTCACATCTGAACTTCAACCGCACGGGTGGCGGGAACCTCTTCAATCACCCGGCCAGCATGGCTACCGACGGCACGCGCCTCATCCTCGCCGATACGTTCAACAACCGTGTACTGGTGTGGCGGACACCACCCGACCGCAATGTGCCTCCTGACTTCGTCCTCGGACAGAGGAACAAACAGCGCAACGAACCAGGAACGGGGCGTGACCAGATGAACTGGCCCACGCAGGTCACTACTGATGGGCGGCACCTGGCCGTCGCCGACACGATGAACGAGCGCATCCTCATCTGGACGGACTTTCCGACCAGGACCGGCGAGGCAGCGGACGTTGTCCTCGAGTCAAACGTGCTCCGTCAGCAGGATCCAACGAAGTACTTCGAGTGGCCCTGGGGTGTCTGGACCGATGGCAGGAAGCTCGTCGTGGCCGGGACCCAGAGTTCCTCCGTGCTCATCTGGAACAGGATCCCTGCTGCCGACAACATCTCGCCGGATATCGCTGTGACCAACAGACGTCTAGGCACACCTCGGACAATCACGAGCGACGGAACGACCCTCATCGTCGGGGATCACAATGCCAACGTCCCTGGCAAGAGTGCTTGGGGCACATTTTTCTGGCGTACGTTCCCGACCGCTGACAATGCGCCGCCGGATTTCTTCCTCGACGATCCGTATGGCGGGTGGCTGCACGGAACGTTCACCCAGGACGGCACGCTCCTGGGGCTCGACTCGGCGTTCAAGATCTGGAACACCGTCCCGGTCGACGAGAACGACGCGCCAGACGTGGTGCCCGTTCTTCCGTGGTCTGGCGGGGCTGGTGATTATGCCGGGGTCGCGGTGGCTGAGGACCGTGTATACGTGGTTTCGGGGAACGCGAACCGTATCGTCGTGTACGACTCGATGCCGACGCAGAATGACACGCCCCCGGATTTTGCCATCGGCAGCCCGTCCATCTGTACGAACACGCTCGTCACGAACCACTTCATCACGAACCCCGTGCCCGCCAGCGATGGGCAGAGCTTGTTTGTCTCCTCGGACTTCGACAACCGTCTGTCGGTGTGGACCACCATACCTGGCGAGAGCGGTGCCCCTCCCGACATCATCTATCAATTCCCTGCGGGGGGGGGACGGCCCGTGGGACAATGGCATCGACACGCGCGCGTTCGCCCTCGCCGGCGGGCAGACGGTTCTCATCTGGCAAGACTTGCCGCTTGCCGGTGAGCTCCCCGATCGAACGCTCACGGAGCACATAGGTAGCGTAGAGTTGCAGGAGCTTCGGGGCGTCGCGATTGACCGCAGGAACTTCTACCTGGCGGATCGCACGGCCAACAAGGTCTACGTCTGGACGGGGATTCCTTCGTCCACCTCTGAGCCAGCGTTCTCACTGGACGTCGCTGGACCGGACCGCGTCGCCAGCGACGGCACCTACCTGGTTGTCGTGAGCCCCAACGCACACTCCGTGCTCCTGTACGAGGTGAAGGGTTTGTCTGCGCGCACGGAACCGACCGTCGTCGGGGGCCAGGGGGTGTTCAACCTGCCTCAAGGCGCATTCGCGTCCAACGGCCGTCTCTTCGTCGCCGACACGGGCAACAGCCAGATCCACGTGTGGAGCAAGATCGCCGATGCACTGGACGGGCAGAGTGCTGATATCGTCCTGGGCGAGGCGAGCTTTGAGGACACGACGCCCGAGATCAAGCGCGACAAGACCTTTTGGCCCGCCGCCCCCTTCTATGATGGGGAGCTCCTCTGGGTCGGCGAGTTCAAGTTCTCGAACCGGCTGCTTCGCTTCGCGCCCTAGTTCCATCTCCAGCACCTTTTCTCGAACGCTTTAATTCGTTCAGCTCAGATCGGCCCTTCTCGTGCGCAATGTTTCAAGAATCTTTCAAGAGTAGAGAGCAAGTGGTCCGAGCTACATTCACCCATCACAATTCTGTGTGGAGCGGACAGCCTTCCGTCAACCATCCGTATGCCGCAAGCTTCTCTCTAGAAGTGTCGCCGTCGCTCACGTGGCTCGGGAAGAGCGAAACGCCGGGTTAAACCGGGTCGTCTGTCCAGTTAGGCTGCCATCGAAAGGAATGACTGAGATGCGGAGACTACTCGGAGCGGTGTGCGCGCTGACGGTTGCGGCCGGAGGGTCGCTTTTGGCTGACAACTGGCCCCACTGGCGCGGTCCGAGCCACAACGGCGTCAGTTCTGAAACGAGCTTGCCGGTGAGCTGGAGCGCTAGGTGTCTCGACGCGCCGGAGCCCCAGGCGACGGCGGCGCCCGCGGGCCCCCGCATCGTCCGGGCCAGCCTGACCGTGTCGAGAGACCAACGACAGCGGCGCAGGGGTGGTCGGCGGCGCGGCGGAGGTTCGGTGGCGGTCCCGACGCATCCGCCGAACTGCGACGAGTTCGCGACCGAGAACATCGCGTGGCGGCTCCCGCTACCGGCCTACAGCGGCTCGACGCCGATCATCTGGGGCGACCTCGTGTTCCTCAACGTCGCCACGGAAACGGCCTCGGGCAGCCTCGAGCTCTGGGCGGTCGATCGCCGGACGCAGGCGGTCGCCTGGAAGGCGCTCATCGCTGACGGCAACAACATGCAGCGGAAGCAGAACATGTCGTCGCCGTCGCCCGTGACTGACGGGGAGCATGTCTGGGTGATGACCGGCGTGGGCGCACTGAAGGCATTCGACTTCGACGGCAACGAGATCTGGTCGCGCAATATCTCGGACGACTATTACCCGTTCGGACTCAACTGGGGATACGCCTCGTCGCCGCTCCTGCAGGGCGACGCGCTCTACGTCCAGGTGCTCCACGGCATGCGCACCGACGATCCGTCGTACCTCGTCAAGGTCGACAAGATGACCGGCGAGACGCTGTGGTACATCGAGCGGCCGACGACGGCACGACGCGAGTCCCCGGATTCCTACACGACGCCGGTCTGGCTCGAGTACGGCGGCAAGACGGAACTCGTCATCACGGGCGGCGATGCGGTCACCGGCCACGATCCCGACACCGGCGAGGAACTCTGGCGCGCGAACGTCCTGAATCCCGAGAACAACGGGGCCTATCGGATCGTCGCGTCGGCGACGATCATGGGCGACCTGATCGTCGCGCCGAGCCGCGTCCGGCCGATGGTTGCGATCCGGCCGGGCGGCAGCGGTGACATCGGCGACAGCCATATCGCGTGGGAGTTCGACCGGGGCCCCGACGTGCCGACGCCGGTCAGCGACGGCGAGTATGTCTACGTCGTGACCGACCGAGGCGTGGTCTACTGTCTGCGGCTCGAGACCGGCGAGATCGTCTACGGCCCCGAGCGGCTGCCAAGCGGTACCTACAGCTCGTCGCCGATTCTCGCGGATGGCAAGATCTACGTGTCGACCGAGGAAGAGGGGCTGTGGACCGTGTACCGGTCCGGGCCGGACTTCGAGATTCTCTCGTCAAACTCGTTCGACGACGGCTGCACGCCCTACTGCCTAAGCACCGTGGCGGTGTCACAGGGCCAGCTGTTCATCCGCTCGAGCGCCAACCTCTGGGTGATCGGCGAACGAACAGGATAGCGGCGGTCACTGGAGTCGCCGAAGTTCGACCCTGCGAAACTGGATCGGGTGGCTCTCGGACTGCAGCGAGATCGTACCTCCGGACAGCAACAGACCCGCTTGCCGTGCGGCGAGGTCGCGGGAATGTTCCTCGCGGTCGTCGAGTTGCGGCGCCTCGTATTCGAGGACGACCTTGCCGTCGATCAGGTGCCGGATGACCTGGTCGCCGCGCACCTCTACCTCCACGGTCACCCACGCGTCGCCGCCGTAGGTCAGTGACAACGAGTTGGTGCAGTGTTGGGTGACGAGTTCGCCGGCCATGACGACGTTGGTGCCCGGCGTGCACAGGTTGGCGGTGGCGCGCTCGCCCTCGCCGGTCCCGCCGAGGAACTGCACCTCGATCGAGACCGGAAACTCTTGTTCCACCGCCATCGCAGAGGGCGGTTCGCCGTGCAGCATCACGCCGCTGTTGCGGACCGCCCAGTTCGGCCCGCCGGGCGCCTGCTCGCCGACGAAGCGGTACTCGACGCGCAGCAGATAGTGCGAGAACGACTGCTCGTAGAACAGATGCCCGAAGCGGCCGGCGAAGTCGTCGTACTGGTCGTAGGCGACCGTGAGTAGGCCGCCCTCGACCCGGAAGGTCTCGCCGTAGTTATCCCCGAGTTCGTAGCCGGTGATCTTGGGCGTCCAGCCGTTCAGGTCGCGGCCGTTGAAGAGCTCGATCCAGTCGGACTGAGCCGGCGTGACCAGGCGCGCGCTGTCTCCGTCGAAGGCGAGCACGCTAACGCCAGTCAGGATCGCGAGAACGACGAGGGTGAACCAGGTCTTTGTTGTCATCATCTAAGGAGGCGTTCGGGATCAGCTGATTTTGGGATCAGCTGATTATAGGGGAAGCTGACCCGTGCGGTCCGACAACCCTCGCGCTGGCGGGGCTGTCGGGGGTATATAGTTCGTGATTCTTCGTTGATAGGAAACCATGCCTCGTCACTCACGCAGTCGTCGATCCAGATCCGTCACGACACTGGCCACGGCGTCGTTCGTGGCCCTGATCCTGCTGGGCGCCGGCGTGGCGGGCAGGCAGGACGACGGGAATCGAGGCAGGCAGGCGTTCGACGACGCGGGCTGCGCGACGTGTCACGGTCCGTCGGCTAAGGGCGGCACGGCGCCGAAACTCGTGGGAACGGGCCGGACGTACCCCGATTTTCTGAGGGTTGTTCGCGAAGGGATCGGCGAGATGGAGGCACAGTCGGAGAGCGACGTGCCCGACGAGCAGCTCACCATCATCTACGAGTGGCTCGGGCAATCGACGTCGACACGGATCGCAAGTGAAGGCGTGACGCACACGCCGTGAACTCGCATACCGCCAAGCAAGAGGAGTCTCAGATGGATCGTCGACGCTTTGTCAAGACGGTGGGAGCGAGCGCGGGAACGTTGGCGCTCGGCACGAACGGCGTTCTGAACGCGGCGTCTGGCGACGTCGTGGCGCCCGCATCCCAGTCGACGCAGGGGACGGGAAGCGACGTCACCGTGGACGTGGCAGTCGTGGGTGCCGGCGTCATGGGCAACTGGACGGCGCTCCACCTTCGGGAGATGGGCCTGTCGGTGGCGCTAATCGATCAGTACGGGGCCGGGAACTCGAAGTCGAGTTCGCCGGGCGAGATCCGGGGGATGCGTCTCACCTACGGTGAGGACGAACACGAGATGCTCTGGGCGCGCGATGCCTGCGAGCAGTGGAAGATTCGCGAGGCGGAGTTCGGCACCCGGATGTTCTACCAGTGCGGCGGCCTCGCGTTCAGGCGCGAATGGACCGCTCGTAACAACGCGGAGCGCGCGCTGTTCGACAAGCACGGGGTGCCGTACGAGGTGATCCCGAACGACGATTTGGTCCGGCGCTGGCCGCAGGCGCCGCCCCCGAGCGAAGAACACTTCGGCTTCTATCACCCCTGGGGCGGGGTGCTGTCGCCGCGAGATACCAACATGGCTGTGGCGACGGCGTTCAAGGAGAAGGGCGGCAGGTTCCTGCTGGGGAAGGCCGCGCCGGGTGCGCGGGCCGGGGGCTCGCTCCAGACGGTGACGCTCTCGTCAGGTGAGACGGTCAGCGCCGGCACGTTCGTGTTTGCCGTGGGGGCCTGGCTGCCGAAGGTGTTTCCCGAGGTGATGGCGGGCAAGCTCTCGGTGCGGAAGGCTGCCTACAACATGATCGGCACGCCACCCGGCGACCATCGCTTCGCCGTGCCCAACCTCCCGAACACCGGTCTCGGGCTGCCGAGCATCAATGGCGCCGGTTTCGGGCTGTTGATCAATCCGACCGACGAAGTGGATCCCGACCAGTACGAGCGTCTGCCGAGCGCGGAGGAAACGGCCCGGGTCAGGCAGACCCTGGCTAGCCGTTTCCCTGCACTCAAGGACCAGCCGATCCTCCACGTCTGGACCTGTCAGACCGAATTCTCGGTCGACGGGCAGTGCATCTTCGACCTCCATCCCGAGATGGACAACGTCTGGCTGGTCGGCGGCGGCTCCTGGCATGCGTTCAAGATCGGCCCGGTGATCGGCGACTACGTCGCCCACCGGGTGACCGGCGAGGAAAAGGGATTGCCCGAAGCCAACCTGAGTGGCTCGGAGCTGGCGGCGCTCTTCAAGCTGAAGGCGGAGACATTTGCTTAACATGATGACGAGACTCTGGTTGGTTGGGTTGCTCGTGGGCCTGCTGTTCGGCCCGAACCTCGGCGCCGCACAGGAGAGCCTTCCTGACGAAATTCGTCTTGACCTGGAAGAGAACGGCGGGTTGTTCGTGCCGGACGGGTTCGAGGCGCAGGCGGTCATCAACCAGTTCGAGGGCCGAGTCCGGCACATTGCCGTGGGCGACAACGGCGACGTCTACGTGAAGCTCCGCGATGCCCATGAAGAGAATGGCAACGCGGTTCTGCGCGACACGAACGGCGATGGACGGCTCGACGACATCAGGTACTTCGGGAAGTACCCGATCTACGGCCGATACGGGACCGCCATGCGGATCCATGACGGCTACCTGTACTTCAGCACACAGAAGACGGTCTACCGTCAGAAGCTGACACCCGGCCAGATGGTGCCCGATAGCGAGATCGAGGCGATCGTCGTCGACCCCAACGAGCCGCCCGCGCGCGAGCACAACGCCAAGCCGATCGCCTTCGACGACGCAGGACATCTGTTCGTTCCGTTCGGCGCGCCTTCCAATTCCTGCCAGGATCCGAAGCGCACCCCGGGCCAGCCAGGTGTGGATCCGTGTCCGCAGCTCGGCCCCTACGGGGGCGTCTGGCGTTTCGACGCCGACACGCCGAACCAGAGCCAGGAGGACGGCACCCTATTCGCCACCGGTATCCGGAGCCTGGTCGGGATGGATTGGAATCCCGTGGACCGGCAGCTCTACACGGTGATGCACGGGCGCGACAGCCTGCTGCGGATGTTCCCCAACCACTTCGACGGGTGGGAAAGCGCCCTGCTACCGGCTGAGGAGTTTCTACGGGTGACGGAGGGCGCCGACTTCGGCTGGCCGTACTGCCACTACGACCAGCTGCAGGGCAAGAAAGTGCTGGCGCCCGAATACGGGGGCGATGGGCAGACCGTCGGTCGATGCAGTGATTACGACCTACCCATCAGGGGCTTTCCGGGCCACTGGGCGCCCAACGACATCGTCTTCTATCACGGCGACCAATTCCCGGACCGTTATCGAAACGGCGCCTTCGTCGCCTTCCACGGCTCGACGAACCGCGCGCCCTATCCCCAGTCCGGCTACATCATCGGCTTCGTGCCGTTCGCGAATGGCGAGCCCAGCGGTCCGACGGAAGTCTTCGTCGATGGATTCGCCAGAGTCGACCCGATCGTGTCGGCCGGCGACGCGGTCTTCCGGCCGATGGGCATCGCGATTGGGCCCGATGGTTCGATGTACGTGGGTGAAACCGAGCATGGGGCGATCTGGCGGATCCGCTTCACCGGCGACGCGGCGACCTTCGGGGAGAACCAGTTGGCGGCGATGAAGGCACGCGAAGCGCTGAGCCACATCCGCACTCCCGATCCCGTGGCCGACAACCTTTCGCCTGCAGTCCTCACCGGCGGCGCGCTCACCTACGAGTCCTATTGCGCGACCTGCCACCAAGCCGATGGCGAAGGTGACGGTGCCCGCTTTCCGCCCATTGCGAGAACCGAGTGGGTGAGTGGCGACAAGAACCGGCTCATCGATCTCACCCTGAATGGGATGGAGGGTGACATCGAGGTGAACGGCGAGAGCTACAGCAACGTCATGCCGCAGCACAGCTTCTTGACCGATCAGGAACTCGGGGAGCTCCTGACCTACCTTCGGGCAGGGTTTGGCAACGACGCGAGCGGGGTCAGCGAGGAAGAGGTGCGCAGACGCAGAAACGGCGCCTCAGGCACGACGCTGAAGATCAGGCTGACCAGCGTCTTCGTCGACGATCAGGCGGAGGCGCTGGGCTTCTACACCGAAATCCTGGGCTTCCAGAAGAAGGAAGACTTTCCCGTCGGCCCATTCCGGTGGCTGACCGTCGTGGCCCCCGGCGCTGAGGACGGCCCCGAGCTGCTCCTGGAGCCCAGCGACAATCCCGCTGCCCAAGCCTTCAAGCAGGCGATGTTCGAGCAGGGCATCGCCGCCGCCGCGTTCGAGGTCGAGGATGTGCAGGCGACCTACGAACGGTTGCGGGAGTCAGGCGTCGACTTTTTCACCGACCCGACCTCTGTCGGCACGGCGACCATTGCCGTCTTCGACGACACGGGTGGCAACCTGATTCAGATCTACGAGACGCCATGACGGGCCCGCGTGTCTCGTCGACTGTGCTAGTCTCGCGCTCACTAGGTAGGCCGGAGGCGGGGAGGAGTCGATCATGAGCATATCCAAGAATAGCGGTGGGGCCGCGCGGTCCGGGCTGTCGCGGCGGGCATTCCTGGAACGTTCGGCGTTGGCGACGGGGGGGATGATGATCGTCCCGCGTCATGTGCTGGGTGGGGTCGGCTACCAAGCCCCGAGCGACCGGCTCAACATCGCCGGCGTTGGCGTCGGCGGTCGGGGTGCCGGCATCCTGCGCGGCGCGAGTGGCTACACCGAAGAGACCGGGAGGACCCTCGACAACGTTGTCGCACTCTGCGACGTCGACGAGGAACGGGCCGCCGAAACGTACGCGCGGTTTCCGCAAGCGAAGCGCTACACCGACTACCGCGTGATGCTCGACGCGATGCCGGACGGCATCGACGCCGTGATGGTCGCGACGCCGGACCATATGCACGCGGTCGTTGCGATGGCGGCGATGCAATTGGGCAAACACGTCTACGTCGAGAAACCGTTGACACACGATGTCTACGAGGCCCGGATGCTCACCGAGGCGGCCCGGCGCTACGGAGTCGCCACGCAGATGGGCAATCAGGGGAATTCGGGAGAGGGCATCCGCCAGATCTGCGAGTGGATCTGGGCCGGCGCGATCGGCGAGGTGCGCACCGTTCACGCCTGGACCAATCGGCCCGTCTGGCCGCAGGGTCTCACGCGCCCCGTTGACACACCGCCCGTGCCGGCCACGCTCGACTGGGATCTCTGGCTGGGCACCGCCCCGGTGCGCTCGTATCATCCCGCCTACCTGCCTTTCAGCTGGCGCGGGTGGTGGGACTACGGCACCGGCGCGTTGGGGGATATGGCCTGCCACATCATCGACCCGATCTTCAAAGCGCTGAAGCTCGGATATCCGACGAGCGTCGAGGCGAGTGCGTCGGTGTTCGTCGACGACTGGAATCCGCTGCCTAACCTCGGCAGTGCACCCAACTCCTCGGTGATCCACTTCGACTTTCCCGGGCGCGAAGGGATGCCGCCCGTCCAGGTCACCTGGTACGACGGCGGCCTTCTGCCTCGCCGACCGGCGGAGCTGGGGGAGGACGAGATGTTGGGCGACGGGGATGGGGGATGTCTCTTCGTCGGGAGCCGAGGCTCGCTCATGTGCGAGACGTACGGCCGCAACCCAGTGCTCCTGCCGACGTCGAGGATGGAGGATTTCGAGCAGCCGGCTCCCACGCTGGCGCGCGTCGACGGCGACACGGAGGGCCACCAGCGTGTTTGGGTGGACGCCTGCAAGGGCGGTCCGTCGTGCACTTCGAACTTCGACTACTCCGGGCCGTTGACCGAGATGGTCCTGATGGGCAATCTTGCCCTCCGCAGCTTCATGCTCAGCGAATCGGTCCTGGACGACCGAGACCGCGAGCAAACCCACTACCTGGGCCGGAAGAAGCTCCTCTGGGACGGCGCGGCGATGCGCATCACGAACCTCAAAGACGCCAACCAGTACGTTCGCCGGGAGTACCGCGAGGGTTGGTCGCTCGGTGTGTGAGGCACAGTGAGGCCGATCATGCGCTGGTGCACCGGTGTTCTTGTGGGCGCTGTCCTGGTGGGGCTCGTCGTTGGGCCGGCGTCGTCCCAGGAGGCCGGCCCGAATGGGCGGAGCCCGTACGACATCACCGAGGGGTGGCTGCAGCCGTTCGCGGATGAGGGATTCGCGTTGGGGGGGAACTCGGGCGTCTTTGCCGAGTCGCCGGACCGTATCTTCGTCCTCCAGCGTGGCGAGACACGGCTACCCGACCCGGTGCCGTCGGGGTTCACCGGCTTCGTGGGCTCGATTGGCATCAACGCGCTGCGCGGCGAGGGCCGGATCTGGCAGAACTGCATCTTCGTGGTCGACGGCGATGGGCGCCTTCTCGAGGTCTGGGACCAGTGGGACCATCTGTTCGAGGGTACCGATGGCCCCGGACCCCACCGGATCCGCATCAGCCCCTACGATTCCGATCGGCGCGTCTGGGTCGTGCACGAGACGGCGCATCAGATCTTCGTCTTCTCGAACGACGGTCGCGATCTCCTGATGACGCTCGGCGAGAAGAACGTCGCGGGGCGCGACGAGACGCACTTCGGGAAACCGCAGGATGTGGCATTCCTGCCGGATGGACGCATCCTGGTCGCCGATGGCTTCGACAACTCGCGCGTGGTCGTCCTCAACGGTGAGGGCGCGTATCTCAGCGAGTTCGGTGAGCTGGGAGGCGGGCCCGGTCAGTTCGACGTCGTGCACTCGCTGGCCGTCGGGCCGGGCGGCCTGCTCTTCGTCGCCGACCGGGAGAACCGGCGGATCCAGGTCTTCCGGCAGTCAGCCGAGGCTGTCGGCTCGGATCAGCCCGAATTCGCGCCGGTCGCCCAGTGGACCGGCTTCGGCCTGGCGCTCGATATCATCGTCAGCAGAGACGGCGTCTGGGTCTCGCACCTGCAACCGCCGAGGGTCACCAAGCTCGATCTCGAGGGCAACTGGCGCTACACCTGGGCCTTGCCCACCGAAGGGCCGACGCGTTTTCTCGAGATGCACTCGTTCGCGGTTGACGCCGACGGCAACCTGTACGGCTCGGACAATCAGAACGGGCGGACGCAGAAGTTCGTGCCGAGAGCGGACGCGGACCCGTCGCTGCTGATCGGTGCACCGTACGTCCGACCGTGAACTGCGGGCACGCCCCTAGCGCCTCGGCCTCGACCGTCGTTCGTACTCCTCGAGCAGTGCGGGCGACAGGGGATAGATGTCGCCGAACCGGTGCTCTCCTGACCTCAGCAACTCGCGCTGATAATTTTCCATCGCGACCTTCGCGCGCGCCCTGTCCAGGACCTCACCGATGAGTTGCGGCGGGATGAAGAGCACGCCCGAGTCGCTGGCCACGACGATGTCTCCCGGGAGCACGGTCGTCCGGCCGATCCGCACCGGGACGTTCCAGTCGACACCCTGCCACTGCGAGACCACGGCCGTGAAGTACCTGGCGAATACCGGAAAACCGGCGAAGCTCGGATCCGACAGCTCGGCGAGGTCGCGACCGCCACCGTCGACGACAGCGCCGCGGATGCCCGCGAGCTTCATGCCCAGGGCGCCCATGTCGCCGAACATGTGGTCGCCGGACATCCCCCCGAGTTCGACGACGATGACATCTCCGGGTGTTGCCTCGTCGGCCGCTCGGCCGTAGAAGCTTCGATTCCAGTCGCCCTCTCCGGCCAGCGTGTTGAGCGCGTCGACGAGATCGGGCCTCGGCGGTAGATGCCGCATCGTCAGTGCGCGTCCGACGACTCGTTCACCGGGCTGCGTTGTTTGAAACCCGCGCACGTAGTTTTCCCGATAGGCGCCGAGCGCGTCCCAGAGCGCCTCCATCTGAAGCGTCTTCAGCTCTTCGAGCTGGGCGTCGGTGACCTCCACGTTCCGCGACGGCGCCAGCGTCTCCATGATCGTCGACGCAGCACGGTCCTGGGCCCGCGCGAGTGCCGCCGAGGCGATCGACAGCGCGGCGCAGACGACGACTATCCGAATTGTCATTCTTCGCATTTGTACTCTTTCCAGAGGACTTCGCAGAGTCGAGTGTCGGCAGGCTTGGGAGCATGACAGGGACGGGGGATTATAGCCAGAATGGCGGTCCCAACGGGAACCGCCGGAGCGCAACGCCCGCGGCTACCAGGCGCGGGGCCTGAACTCATCTATCCGCGCCGACTCCCCGAGGAGGCTTTGCGCCGCCGCCGCGTCGCCCCGGCGAAGATGCGTGCGAGTTGCCACGAGAGCGAGGGGAGGTCCGCCGCGTAGGAGATGTTGGTGGTGATCGCGACGACGATGCCGTGCTCGGGCAGGTCATGAACGAGGTGAACCCACCAGCCGAGCTTCCGCCGTGACCGAATATCGTCGTGTTTCCCTCCGGACCAAGGGGGGTAGAGCGGACGAACCAGCAGAGGCCGTAGCCGGTCGATTCCCCCGACTCGAGTTCGAGCGGCGTGCGCAGCAGGTCGAGCGTATCGGCACGGAGCAGACGACCGTCGAGCATCGCGAGGCCGAAGCGGGCGACGTCGGACGGCGTCGACAGCAGCGCGCCGCCTCCCTAAATGCAGCTGTTGTCAGGATTGTTGGCGTCCTCGATGCCGTAGGTCGGATCGCGGGCCGCTCGGGGCCAGTAGAAGCGCGTGGTGCCGGCCACGGGGCGGGCAGGGTCGTCTAGCCTCGTATCACGCATTTCCAGCGGGTCGAAGACCTCGCGCTGGAGGAGGTCGAGAAACGGCTCGCCCGCAGCCGCCTCGGCGACCGCGCCTACCAGCGTCCACCCGTAGCTCGAGTAACAGAACCGGGTTCCGGGAGCGAAGCGCAACGGATCGTCGGCGAAGAGCGCGAGCCCTTCGAGCGGGCTCGCGCAGTGTCGGCGTATCCGGCCGCCGGCGGGGCGTCGATCTCGGAGTGCAAGGCTGAGAGGTCGTCGTCGTGTACGGGTGCGTACGCGGCGAACAGCGAGGCGGCCAGGATGGCGCGAATGACGTTCAAGGCGAGTCTGTGGTTGAGCTTCGCACAATCCTTTTCACGTAGAAAGTGGGCTCATTGTAGGCTGGAGGGCGCGTCGGCGCCAGGTCGGGGGTAGGGCACAGAAAGCGTTTGGAGCGTATAGGCCATGCGAATGACATTGTGGGTTGCTCGAGCTGGATTCCTTCTGACTTTGGTCGGCGTCTCGGCGTGCGAGTCAGGACCTCCGCCAACGGGGTTGGAGGCTCCATCGCCGGCCGTGGACGCGATCGGACTGGCCGAGCTGACCCGCCTGGATCACCTCGCGCGCTTCAAGCGCTCGGTGAAGGTCGGGGCGTTCTCGAGCTACGACCGTACGGGTGGAAACGACGACGGCTTCTCGGGGGCGTACTCGTTCATCCGCCAGGACGCCGAGGGGCTCGTCCTGGCGGAGCTCGATGGCCCGGGAGCGATCTACCGCATCTGGACCCCGACGCCGACGGACGATGTCTTCGCCTTCTACTTCGACGGGGAAGACGAACCGCGACTCGAAATTCCGTTCAGGCAGCTGTTTACGGGCGAGCGTGAGCCGTTCGTTTCGCCGATCGTCGGCTATGGGGCGGGTGGGTTCTACTGCTACTTGCCGATAACGTTCGAGCGATCGATCAAGATCGTCGCTCGGGCGGAGACGCTTCAGTTCTATCAGATCAACTATGCGCTCTATCCGGACGACGTGGAGCTGGGAACGTTTGACGGGTACGCGGCGCCCGAGTCGCGCGCACTCCTGGCGACAGCCGTCGAGCTGTTCGAAGCTGCGGGGGAGGATGTCAGCGCTAGCGCGGCGCCGGCGGGTGTCGAACTGCTGACCGAGCGCACGTCGGTGTCCCTCGCGCCGGCCTCGTCGGTCACCCTGTTCGAGACCGACCAGGGAGGACGGATCGCTGGGCTGCGTCTCGGTCCGGCGTCGGCGTTCGCCGGGAAGGTGCGGGACGTCATCATTCGGATCTTCTGGGATGGCGACGAGCAGCCTGCCGTCCTGAGTCCTGTCGGGGATCTGTTCGGGTACAGCTGGGGCGATCCAGCGATGCGATCGGTCGTGGCCGGCACCGCCGGCGATACGAACTACCTCTACCTGCCGATGCCGTTCGACGAATCGGCGCGGATCGAGCTGACGTCGGAGCGAGCCGAAGGTCCGCCGCTCGACGTGGAGGTCGAGGTGGTTTGGACCCGGATTCCGCGGGAGCCGGACGAAGGGCGATTCTACGCACTCTGGCGCCGTGAGAACCCAACCATCGACGGCGAGCCGTTCACGTTCTTGGACACGCAGGGCCGTGGGCACATCGTGGGTGCGGTGTTGCAGGCGCAGGGGTTCGAGTCGGCGCAGACGGGCTTCTTCGAAGGGGACGATCAGGCGATTCTCGACGGCGAGCTCGTCATTCATGGCACCGGTTCCGAGGACTTCTTTAATGGCGGTTGGTACAACGTGACCGGGCGCTGGATGTCACGCGTGTCGCTGCCTCTCAGTGGGTGCCTGGACTACAACAATGCGCTCGGCCGGAGCGCCGGGTATCGCTTCATGCTGACGGATGCCTATGCGTTTCGCACGAGCGCTCGGCTGACGATCGAACACGCGCCGACTGAGAACCGGCTGCCGACCGACTACGCGTCGGTCGTGTATTTCTACTCGGAGGAGCGGCCGACGATGGCCTTCGAACTACCCGGCGAGGCGGAGCGGCGGGTCAGCGGTCCCGACCGGATCCTGTTCCGACCCGGCTGGAGTGTGCCGATCGACTCCTTCTCGTTTCGGGGCATGACCGTGACGAAGGTTCAGGAGCCGATCGACGGAGTGGATACGCGCTATCTCGAGGTGAGGGTCGAAGGGGAGGACGTGTTCGGGCCGCACAGCGTCGGCTTCCGTTGCGAGCTGCCCGAGGCGGGCACTTACGCCGTGTCGATCGAAGCGCTGGGTGGGCCGGACCAGGCGACCGTGCAGCTCTTTCGGAACGAGCGAGCCGAGGGCCAGGCCGTCGACCTGTTTCGGGAGGCGCGCCAGCCGGTCGGGCCGCTGCGGCTGGCCGAACTCGAGTTCGCGGAGGGTGAGAACGCCGTCCTGCTGAAGCTGAGCGGGACGAACGATCGGTCGTCCGGCCAGGGAGTCGATCTGACAGGCCTCGTCTTCGAGCGGGTGCCGTGAGGTCGACGTCAGCCCGCGGTCTCTAGCCTTCGAGTGCTGGGACTCGCACGAGGACGTAGGTGATGTGCCCACCCTCCGGGACGACGTAGCCGTGGGGTGTCCTTGCGGGAATGTGGAGCACGTCGCCGGCAGCCACCGGGTGCCGCGACCCGCCGTCGATCCTGGCACCCTGGACGTTCGACTGGCCGATCATCTCTCCGCCGACGAGGAGGGTGCCCGCGCCGCTCTGCACGAACACTAGATCGATGATGTCCTGGTGTAGCTCGGGAGGTCCGTCGTCATCCCGGCGAATGAATCGGAAGCGGTGGGACTGGCCACCTGCGCCGTAGTCGGCAAGCGTCTCACGAGCGGAACCGTCTGGCCCCACCCTTGTCCCGAGGGCTCGATTGCGCTCTTCCAGTTCTGAAGATTCCCACATGCCGAATTCCGGAGGGTCCAGCCGAGGCGCGTCACCATCCGGAACCTCGACCACCTCGCCGACGAAGGCCGGGACCCGCACGAGCAGATACGTGACGTGCCCGCCATCCGGCACCAGGTAGGCGTGGGGAGTTCCGGCCGGGATGCGGAGCACGTCGCCGGCAGCCACGCCGTATCTCCACCCGCCGGTGATGGAAGTGCCGAGGTCACCTCTGCGACCGAGCATCTCGCCGCCGACCAGGAGGGTTCCCGAACCGCTCTGAATGAGGACGACGTCGTCGATGCCGTCGTGCTGCTCGGGCCTGCCGTCCCGGTCTCGGCGAATGAATCGAAACCGATGCGATCCGGAGGGACTGCCGTAGTCGGCGAGGGTCTTACGGGCGGAACCGTCCGGTCCCGTCTCGGCTCCGAGGGCATCATTGCGCCCTGCCAGCTCCGACATGCTCCACACGATGAATCCAGGGTCGGCCTGTAGCATCAGCGTGAGCACAAGAGCCAGCGTCGGAAGGTGGTGTCCAATCATTCGGGTCTCCCCAACACCGTCGCAACGAATATCTTGAACCTGGGGTCACCGCGCAACGGGCGAAGTCGGGAACAGACGGATTATAGGTGCAAAGCGAATCGTTCGCCGCGGTAGGTCGATTCTTGGCTTACGGGCGTATACTTGCGAACACCGTTAAGAGAATCGGCGGGTAACCTCGTCTGCGAAGGAGAGACCCATGGACTCCAAGAGACCGGATCGAAGGAGATTCCTGAAAGGCGGCGCCGCGTTGGCCGGCGGCTTGACCCTGGGGGCGGTAGAGCCCGTGGTGGGCCAGCTGCCAGGACCTGAAGGGTTCATCAAGGGCACTGACGAACTGATCGCCTACGGGGAGCGCTCCCGTTTCGTGGACTCGGTACGCATAGCGCACCCGCCCGGCAGTCGGCCTTCGCCCGATGAGTTTGGGCTCGTGTTTCATGTGGCGGCTCCGCTTCAGGATTCGGTGGGGGTGATCACGCCATCCTCGCTCCACTTCGTGGGAACCACCCGTGGCTCCTTCATGCCGGACATCGATCCGCGGAAACATCGTCTCATGATCCACGGCATGGTGGACCGTCCGCTGACCTTCACCATGGAGGAGTTGAAGCGCCTCCCGTCGGTCACCCGCACACATTTCATCGAGTGCGCGGGGAACAGTTCGAGGTCCGACCGTAGGACCGCGCAGGAGACGCACGGCATGACCAGCTGCGCCGAATGGACCGGCGTGCCGCTGTCCGTCCTGCTCGAGGAGGCCGGTGTGAAAGATGGGGCGCCCTGGATCGTCTGTGAAGGGACAGAGGAAGTGAAGGGATCGTCGAGCATTCCGATGGCGAAGGCGATGGAGGACTGCCTGGTGGCCTACGGCATGAACGGCGAGGACCTGCGTCCCCAGCAGGGGTTTCCGCTGCGGCTGATGGTGCCTGGCTTCGAAGGGATCTTTCACACCAAGTACCTGAGGCGGATCAAGGTGGTGGATCGGTACTACATGACCTACAACGACTACGGGCATCTGACGCAGGACCCTGACACCGCGGCGCTGGGGTACCAGATCGGCCCGAAATCTCTCATTACCTTTCCCTCCGGCGGACAGGAGCTGCCGGGCCGCGGATTCTACGAGATCAGCGGCCTGGCGTGGTCCGGTGGGGGCGCCATTAGCAGGGTGGAGGTCTCCACCGACGGCGGCCGAAGCTGGTCGGACGCCGAGATCAAGGGGTCGGCGAATCGCATGGCGCATACCCGATTCGGCTTCTCCTGGAATTGGGACGGGCAGGAAACTGAGCTCCAGTCGCGCTGCACGGACGAACTGGGTCAGGTGCAACCGTCGAGAGCCCAGGTCGCCGAGTTCTTCGAAGTCCCGCTGGGCCCGTCATTCAGGGTGCCAGGCCGCGATAACTCCATTCAACCGTGGCGGGTCGCGAGCGATGGGAGCGTGCACAATGCGATTTCTTAAGCTTCTCCCGGTTCTGATTCTGATGCTCATGGCGAACTCCGCACTGGCGCAGTCGCCCACGTATGGCGTGGGAAGGACCCCGAGCGCCGAAGAGATCCGTGCCTGGGATATCTCCATCAGTCCTACGGGAGAGGAACTCCCGCCGGGGAGTGGGACCCCCGAGGAAGGCGCACTGGTCTACCAGCGGAAACGGTGCGGGGGATGCCACGGGCCTGAAGGGGAAGGGGGCCGAGCTGACAGGTTGGTGAAGCGTGACGGTGGGTCGGAGGCCGATCCTTGGGCATGGGGGCGAGTGCTGCCGATCCGCGCGCCGTACGCGACGGTGGTCTGGGACTACATCAATCGCGGTATGCCCCTCAATAGAGAGGGGACCCTCACGGCCGATGAGGTCTACGCGCTGACCGCCTACCTGCTCTACATCAACGATGTCATCGGAGAGGACGGGGTCCTCGACGCCCAGAGCCTGCCGCAGGTCGAGATGCCAAACCGCAATACGTTCGCCCGCGTGCCGGACTGGGAGCCCGGAATGCCGAGACTTCAAGGGTACCCCTACTAGACCTACGTCAAGCCGAGCTCTCGACGCCTGTTCCGCCTTCAGTGTTCTATTGAATCGGCACGGCCGGAGCCGGTGGGCGCAATCCTGGGTGTCTTGGATCCGACTCGAGCTCTGATAGACCGTGCCGCCCTGATTGGTCCCAAAGAACCGGCGGCCATCGGCGAGCTCGGGCTCGGCGCCGATGTAGTACGTCGTCGCCGAGCGGCCGGGTTGCACGCCGTTGCACGTTGCAGGCGAGGCGCCGCGCAAGCCCGGCCGGAACCGGAATCGGTAGCCGCTCTTGTAGATCGTGTTGAGGTTGAACTCCGGGCTCATGTATCCGTCGCTGCCGTCGGCGGGTAGCCGAGTGAGGTCTAGCATCGACGACGCATAGAACCCCGAGGCGCAGCTCGCGGTGAAGGTTGCCTGCGCCGAGTTGACGGTGCGCAGAATTCCGACCGCCGAGGTTTCGAACGCGATGGCCCGCGCGCGGCTGGGTTCGAGACGCGAGACTGTCACATGCTCTCCTTCAGCTGAGCAGGCGCCGGTTCTCGGGATCGTACAGCGGCTGCTCGACGACCCGGGCGGTTCGGCGCTCGCCGAGAATCTCCACCGCGAGCTCGGTGCCGGGCTCGAGATGCCTGGCCGGCAGGTAGGCCAGGGCGATCGTCTTCTCGACCGTATGCCCGTAGCCGCCCGAGGCGACGTAGCCGATCCGCTCTCGGCCAGCCAGAATCGGCTCGTAGCCGTGAGGATCGGCGTCCCTAGCATCGACGACGAGGCAGGCGAGGGCACGCTTGAGGCCGCGCTCTCGCTGACGGAGGAGCGCGTCACGGCCGATGAAGTCGCCCTTCTCGAAATCGACGAAGCGGCCCATCCCGGCCTCGAGGGGAGTGTAGTCCGCGGACATGTCGAAACCCCAGAGACGGTAGGCCTTCTCGAGCCGCATGGAATCGAGCGCTCGATATCCGAAGTCGACGATCCCGTACTGCCAGCCGGCATTCATCAAGAGGTCGTAGAGGTCCCTCTGATCCGCCATGGCATGGTGAAGCTCGTAGCCGAGCTCGCCGACGTACGAGACCCGGAGCGCCCGTACGGAAATCGTGCCCGCGGACAGCTCGCGGCAGCGGAAGAAGGGGAAGGCCTTTCGCGAGCAGTCGGCGCCGGTAATCGCTTGAAGCAGGTCGCGCGAGCGCGGACCTGCGAGCGAGAGGACCGCATCCCGGTCCGTGACGTTCGCCAGTTCGACGCTGTCGTCATCTGGCAGGTGGCGCGCGATCCACTCGAAGTCGTGGCACTCGGTCGCGGCCGCCGACACCACGTAGAAGCGGTCCTCGGCGAGCCTGGTCACGGTGACGTCGCACTCGATGCCGCCCCGGGGGGTGCACATCTGTGTCAGTGACATTCGGCCGATCGAGTGAGGCAGTGAATTCGCGCACAGGCGGTCGAGGAATCTCTCCGCACCTGGCCCCGAGACTTCGTACTTCGCAAAGCTCGTCTGGTCGAGCACCCCGACGGACGATCGAACGGCGGAGCACTCTTCACCGACGGCGGCGTGCCAGTTTCCCCGATGGAAGGAGTACTCGTCGCGTGCCGGACCTCCGGAGGAGAACCAGAGCGGGCGCTCCCACGCGAATCGGGCACCGACGACCGCTCCCTTGGCGAGCAGTCGATCATAGAGTGGTCCCGTCTTCAGCGGCCGCCCGGCCTGGAGCTCCTCTTCCGGGTAGTGGATGGCGTATTCGCGCTCGTACACCTCGCAGGCGCGGGCCGCCACGTACGTCGTCGAGCTGGCGTCGGCGTCGAAACGGCGCGCATCCAGCTCCCACATGTTGTCACTCGGCTGTCCCTCCACGATCCACTCCGCGGCGTACTTCCCCGCGCCGCCGCCGAAGACGATTCCGAAGATGCTGAAGCCGGCCAGGACGTGAAAGTTCGGGAGACCGGGTATCGGTCCCATCAGGCAGCGACCATCGGGAGTATAGCCGTCGGGCCCGTTGACGATGCTCTTGATCCCCGCGTTCTCGAAGGCGGGTACCCGCCTGGCGGCAGCCTCGAGCACGTCCTCGAGCCGGTCGAGATCGGGTTGGAGCAGGCGGCTGTGAAAGTCCTCTGGAATCCCCTCGAGCGCCCATGGCTTCGTGTTACGCTCGAAAGGGCCAACGAGCAGGGCGCCTCCCTCGGTTCTGATGTAGAAGGAAGCATCCGCGTCACGAAGCACCGGCAGCTCGACCTCGACCGAGCTGAGTTCTTCGAGCTTCTCGGTAATGAGATAGTGATGCTCGAGGGGCACGATCGGGAGATCGACCCCGACCATGCGGCCGACCTGCTTCGCCCACTGGCCGGCGGCATTGACGACGATCTCAGCGCGGATCTCGCCCTTCGAGGTCGTGACGAGCCAGCTGCTGCCGGATCGCTCGATCGCGGTCACGACCGTGTGCCGGAGGATCTCCGCGCCCTTGGAGCGAGCGCCCTTCGCGAGTGCCTGGGTCAGGCCGCTTGGATCGACGTATCCGTCTGTCGGGAGATGGGCTGCGCCTACGATGCCGTCCAGCTCGATGAGCGGGAATAGCTGCCGGGCGTCCTGGGGAGAAACGATCTCGAAGGGGACGCCCAGCAGGTCGGCGATGCCCTTCCGGTAACGAAACTCATCGAGGCGATCCTGCGAGTTCGCAAGCCGTACACTCCCGCAGCGGTGGAAGTCGATGGCCTGCCCGGTCTCGGCCTCGAGCGACGTGTACAGATCGAGGCTGTACTGAAGCAGCTTCATCAGGTTGTAGCTCGCGATGAACTGTGTGCAGAGGCCGGCAGCGTGCCAGGTCGAGCCGCTGGTGAGCTCGTCCTTCTCTACGAGGAGGACGTCGTTCCACCCCAGCCGTGTCAGGTGGTAGAGCAGGCTGCACCCTGCCACGCCGCCCCCGATGATGACGACTCTCGCGTCACGTCCCGCCGAGCCCACGGTCTATCTCGACGGGAGGGGGTCGCTCTCGGAGGTCCGGCGCCGGGCGCGGCTGCGAACGACGAGCTGCTCGCCGGCCGCTCGATACGCCTCGTCGATGGCTGAGTCCGTGTGCGTCGAGGCAGCGGCATCGGAGTTGGCGATGGAGATCCGACCGAATCGCCGCCTCCCGACGACGCACGGCCGATCGTCGGGAGCAAACAGCGCCCACTCGATCGGGTCGTTCAACGTGTCGTAGCTGTAGGCATACCCGTGAGGCCAGCGATTCACGGTGATCGCTTCGATGTCCCGGGCCGGATCGAATCCCCCGCCCTGCAGGGTGCGACCGAGTTGGTCGCGAATGTTGCGCTCGAACGTCTCGAAGGTCGCGGCCATCAGATCCGCTCGCCCGATGCGATGCTGCTCCTTCTTCGGACGCCCAGGAGCGCAGGGCGATCTGGACATGTGCAGAATCATCGGGTCGTCAGGCGATGTCGACGGCTGGTAGGAGCCGAACTGTACCGACCGGCCCAGGCTGACCCCGGTGTGGTACATCCCCGGAGCGCGCGCCCCTGAGATGCCGAGATTCGTGAACGCCGTCCAGTTTCGGATCAGGACGCTCGTGTAGACGTTGGCCATCTTGACGCCATACATGAGCGCCGCTCTCTGATCGTCGGACATTTCGGGGACGAGGTGCGGGATGACCCCGTTGTAACACGCCATCACACAATGATCGGCCCGTACTTTCTCGGCCTTGCCGTCACGGACGTACGTGACCTCGACCTCGCGGGCCACATCGGGATCGCCCAGATGCCGGACCGAGATGGCGGTGCTGTTGAGGCGAATCCGAGCGTCTGAGCCTGCACGATCGATCCGATCGTACGCGAGGCGCGACGTGATCGAGTCGTCCAGTGAAGTGCCCGGAAGCGCGTCGGGGATCATGGCACGAACCAGGAGCCGGGCGACCGTGGCGTTCCCGTCGGGTAAGTAGAGATCCTCTCCGTGGTTCCCCTCACTCTCACGACCGTGTTGTCCGCCGCCGATGTGGCTCAGGGGGTTCACGCGGGGGAGGGGCTCGAGGTGCATCCCCTGGAAGCCGGGATAGCCCTGGGCCCATCCATAGAGCGCCGGATAGGCGTCGATCCCGACGCAGAAGCTGCCCTTCGGGCGGTCATCGAAGAACGGAATCACATCGGGGTGAACTTTGGCGAGATCGAGGAGGAAGTCCCGATAGCTGATCCGGGCCAGGCGTTCCTTCTTGTCCACATCCGAGAGTCCGGGCATATAGTCCGGGTTCGCGCCGTCGTCGTAGAGCCGTGTGATGTCCCTCCGCGCATCCGGAGAGAGCGGGGTCTGTGCGAGCCAGTCGGCCCATCCGCTGCTGCCCGATCCCCCTCGTCCCTTCACCAGCCGATCCTCGCCGAACACCTCTTTCGCAAAGAACGTAGCGTTGCCGAGGCCCAGCGATCGGTAGAATCCCATCCCCGCCACGCTGGTCGCGATTCCGCTTTCCACGTCGATGCCGATCGCTGAGAGGAGCGTCCTTGCGACGGTGCTGAATTGGCGCACGGACTCGAGGTACGACGTGCCACCGTTCAGCATCAGCGTGCGGCCCCGGGAGGTCATCTCGTTCCGCTTGGCGTGGCCGCCGAAGTCATCGTGGTTGTCGAGAACCAGCACACGTGCGCCGCGGCCAGCCGAGGTCAAGAAGAAGTAGGCCGCCGAGAGCCCGCTCAGCCCCCCTCCGACCACCACCATGTCGTAGTGCTCGCCCGTGTCGGCGGCATCGGTCCAGGAGTTCCCATCACGGAGCGCATGGGCGACCTCGAAAGACCCGGCGTGACTTCCGCGCATGCCAGTCAAGGCCGGTGGATAGTATTCCTGCGCCTGGGACGCATCGGACGTCCCCTCGCGCGCCGAGATCGAGCCAGGTGCGATGAGCGCCCCCCCGATGGCAACCCCCACGCCATTGACGAAGTCGCGTCGGGTGATATTCCGGCGCATCCCGAGATCACGATCCTTACTCTCGGCCATAGCCCCTCCGATTCTCGAACGCAGTGACGTGCTCAGTGAGACCGCCCTATTCAAGGCCGACCTCAGATGCAGGTTGCTTGCTGGATTCTACCCCGGAGCTACCCAACCCGTACCGGCTGACAACGCTGGAGGGGGTATAGTGACCCTGAGACACGACCCTCTGGAGGTATGCAATGTGCGGTATCCGTTTCGGCTTCGTCCTCGCGGCGCTCGGTTTCGTCGCCACGTCGGCAGGCGCGCAGAGCGCGCCGCCGAACTTCCTCGAGGAGTTCGAGGGTCAGTTTGGCGCGTCGGCCTCGAAGCTCGTCGCCCTCGCCGAGGCGATGCCGCCGGAGACCTACACCTGGAGCCCAGGTGAGGGCGTCGCATCGGTGGCGCGGGTGTTCATGCACGTTGCCGGGTACAACTACATGTATCCGGATCTGAACCTCGGTATTCCCGCGCCGATGGGCCGTGAGGAGTACGGTCGCTGGGAGGCCGACCTGCGTGACAAGGAGCAGGTGCTGGAGATCCTCCGCGCCTCGATGGAGCACGTGCACGAAGTGGCCGGCCGGATGACCGCGGATCAACTGGACCGCACGACGGAGCTGTACGGCCGCGACGTCGGTGAGTGGGCCGTACTCTTCCAGCTCATCGCTCACATGAACGAGCACCTGGGCCAGTCGATCGCGTACGCGCGTATGAACGGCGTCGTGCCGCCCTGGTCACGGTGAGGCACGCCCGGGGGCCCCGTCACCGCTTCACGAATTTCTTCAGTCGCTGATTCTTGCCGCTGTTGTACGTACCGATAAGGACTTCGCCGCCGTACACGTTGCCGGCCGCATCAACAGCCACGCCTTCGGGTGCGATCTCGGCCTCCGGAATGAAGTAGATCACCTTGCCGTCCCGAAGGCTTCCGATGCGGATGCCTCTCAGCCATTCGCGCCACCGGGCGCCGGCAACTGGTCGGAGGCCGCCATCGCGAAAATCAGGGCTCGACTCGCCATCGGCCACGTACAGCATGTCGTTCGCGTCGATGAAGAGGCCGCTGGGACGGCTGAACTGGTACCACTCGTCGAGGTAGGTTCCGTCCTGATCGAGTATCTGGATACGGTCGTTGCCGCGGTCGGCGACGATCAGCCGCCCGGACGAGTCGAAGGCGATGGCATGCGGCGTCTTGAACTCGCCGGGTCCGGAGCCGAGTGTCCCGATCACGTCGATGAACGCTCCGTCCTTGGTGAACCGCGAGATGCGCGAGACGACAGTCGGCCCCGGGTCTTGGCTCTGGCCGCTGTGGCCTTCGGCCACGAGAATGTCGCCGTTCGGCGCGATGAGGACGTCGCACGGCTCGTTCAGGCGGTCCGGAGGATCTCCGGCGATGCCCGGGGTGCCGAGCGTCATCAGGAGCTCGCCGTCCGGGCTGAACTTGAAGACGGTGTGCCCCTTGTCCGCGGCGTCCGGGAACTGTTCCAGCTCTTCCGGTGTTGCGGATCGCCCGTCGGTGACCCAGACGTTGCCCTTCTGGTCGACGTGGATGCCGTGCGGCCAGGCGAACATGCCCGCGCCGAAGCTCGTGACGAGCTTGCCCGACGCGTCGAACCGGTGGACGGCGGGCACCTCTGACCCGATGCAGCTGTTGGCACCACATCGCTCGGTGACCCAGATGGAGGTGCCGTCGATGCCGGTGTCCATCGCCGGCATGGAGCCCCACGTCCTGCCAGGCTCGCCCGCTCTCGGCATCTCGGCGATGGGCATCATGAAGTGATCGTCGACGGTGCGGTAGGGATTCGGACGATCGTTGACGGGCTCCATGTCCGCCGATGACTGCGCTCGCGCGTCGGTCGGAACGGCCGCCGCACAGATGGCGAGGGCCAGTGTCAGCACGATTGGGCGTCTCTGTTGCATTGCGGTCATCTCCCTCTCACCGAACTCTCGAAGGGCTCTCGGTCAACGAGGATCCACGTAGTCAAGGCGCGCCGGATAGAGTACTCCATGGCAGTGTTCGAGCTCTGAGAAATTGGTGCATGGCGCCAGCTCGACGGGAAAGGTCTTCGGCAATAGTGCGCAGATGAATTGTGCAGGTGAAGAAATGAACGCCATTCGGCTTCATGGCTGCCGGCTTCTGGTTGTTTCATGCGTGGTCGCGGCGTCGGCATTGTCAGCTGCGACGGTCAGCGACGTTGGCCTGTTGTCCCAAGGAACCACCGATTCGTTCGATCCGGCCACGATTGAGGCGATCGGCGACAAGGTCGCGGATTGGCAGCTCGCCAACCTCGACGATCTCAGCTATATCCGGAATCTGCGCGATGAGGACACCTATCGGCGTGGCTGGCAACACGCTGCGCTGTATGTGGGCCTGATGAACTGGGCCGCGCTGCCGGGGAATGAGAAATACGATCGTGCGCTGAGAGAGATCAGCGAAGACAACCAGTGGCAGCTGGGAAGGCGCCTATTCCATGGTGACGACCACGCGGTGGGACAACTGTACCTTCACTTCTACGAGCAGGAAAAGGACTCGGGGATGGTCGCGCACATCATCCAGCAGTTCAACCAGATCCTGGTGGCCAATCCCGGTGACACGCTCGAATTCCTCGGGGATCCCTCGCCTGGGGTGGGGTGGGTGTGCCAGCTGCGCTGGTGCTGGTGCGACGCCCTGTTCATGTCCCCCCCCGACCTGGATGCAGCTGTCGCTGGCGACCGGCGAAGAGCGATACCTGGCGTATGCCGACAAGGAATTTTGGGCAACGCACGACTATCTGCTGGACCCCGAATTCAGCCTGTTCTATCGCGACAGCCGGTACTTCACGAGGCGTGACGAGGAAGGCAACAAATTGTTCTGGTCGCGTGGTAACGGCTGGGTGTTTGCCGGCCTCGTGAATATCCTGAAGATCCTGCCCGAGGATCACCCGTCGTATTCGAGGTACCTGAAGCTCTACGGCGACATGGCGTCAACGATTGCCGACATTCAGCGTGACAACGGGCTGTGGAGCGTGTCCCTGCTGGCGAAGGAAGCGTATCCGGCGCCGGAAACCAGTGGCTCCTCGTTCATGGTGTACGGCCTCGCGTGGGGGGGTGAACAATAGCCATCTGGACGCCGACTCTTTCGGGCCGGTGGTCAGGAAGGGGTGGAGCGCGCTGGTCAACGCGGTCGGAGCCGACGGCAAGCTGGGCTGGGTTCAGCCGGTCGGCGGTGCTCCGGACAGTGTCTATGAAACCGACAGCCACCTGTACGGCGTCGGCGCGTTTCTCCTCGCCGCATCGGAAATGTTGCAGGCCGGGTGACCGATATACAGCCCGACGATTGGTGCAGCGGCTGCGTGGGGCAAGGCTGACGCCTTGCCCCACGTCCCAGTGTGGCGACGCCAGGTCAGCGGGGGTCGCGATACGTCGACACCGGCGGGAGCTGCGCGCCGGACAGGTCGGCCGGTAAGCTTTCTTCGGCTACGACCTTGTGGGTCAGCGTGCCGATTCCATCGATGCTGGCGCTGATCGTCTCGCCCGCCTGCAGGTATCCGGAGCCTGTCGCGCGCTCGACGCGACCCGCACCGGTTCCGCCGGACGTCCCGCTCTGCAGAACGTCACCAGGGAAGACCGTGATGAGCGACGACGCGTACTCGATGAGCTCAGGAATGTTGTGGATCATGTCTCCGGCCCTGGCCTCCTGGACGGTCACGCCGTCGATGACCAGGGTCTGGTGCAGGCGCTCCATCGGATCACCGTAGAACTCCTTGGGGACGATCCACGGCCCGTGGGGCGCGAACGTGTCATGGCCCTTGCCGACGAACCAGTCCGACCCGGAGCCGTAGCCCCCCGGAGGACGCCCGCCACGATCGGAGATATCCATGGCGACCATGTAGCCGAACACGTGGTCGTAGGCACGGCTCGCGGAGATGTACTTGCCCGCGCGGCCAAAGACGATAGCCATTTCGACTTCCCATTCGATCCGGTCCCGGCCGTAGGGCATCACGACGTCATCACCGCTACCGATGATCGCGCCGCGGGTCGGCTTCAGGAACAGATAGGGGACGCCCCGGTTCTCTTGCCGCTCACTGGTCCGCGCACGTAGCTCCTCCTCGGTGCAGCCCTCGCACGCGTGCGTGTAGAAGTTGACCGCCGCATTCATGAGCTTGCTGGGATATAGGATCGGAGCAAGGATCTTGACGTCTCCGACGTCGTGGACGTAGTCGGCGCGCGCGCCGCCCGAAAGCCGGTTCCCGGCGACGAGGTCGTTGACGATCTCGTAGAGCCGGTACTTGACGCCGTACTCGTACTGGCCGATCAGTTCGAGCATGTCGGCCGGCATGGCGAGGCGGGGGTAGGTGTGATCCAGTTCCAGCGCGCTGTTCGCCGCGCCGATGTCGACGATCAGCGAATCCCGCAGCACGAGTCCCACGATGGCCTCTCCATCGATGCGGAAGGTGCCGACCTTGAAGGGCTCGACCGACTCCCTGAACTGGGCCTGTAGCCCGGCCGGGGCCGCGAGCACGACGAACAGGGCGGCGAGAATGGTTGATCGCATGCAGTCCTCCGTGTGAATTGTGTTCCGCGTGCCCGCGCGGGACGTGGCCCGGCCATCGGGTTACCGCAGGCATACAAGGTCGCGCAGTCTGACCGAGGATGACCGGCCGGAGCGCCGCCGTCAAGGCGGTTCGCGCGCCTGGAGCTTCTCTTGTTAGTCGCGTAGCGCCGCGACTGGATCCAAGCGGGAGGCCCGGCGGGCCGGCAGGTAGCTGGCCTGGAGCGGCGCGGAGGCGAGCAACGCCGCGGCGGAAGACGCGATCCATGGGTCGTCCGGCCGCACATCGAAGAGAAACGCACCAATTACGCGGAGGTTGACCAAGGAGGCGGCCAGGCCCAGGACGAGTCCGATGATGGTCAGTCTCGCGCCGCGGCGCAGCACCTGTCCCACCACGTCGGCCGGGCGTGCTCCCAGCGCCATGCGAATGCTGATCTCCTGCGTTCTGACGGCCACCGCGTGGGCGATCACGCCATACACACCCACGATGGCGGGCAAGATGGCCAGGGCGGCTCTGGCGCACGTTCTGGCGGAGTTCGTCGAGCATACCCATCATCACCGATTGCGCCGCGACTGCGTGCTGCTCGTTATCCGGCGATGCCGCCACCGTCGACCACGAGGGCGGTGCCGGTCACGAACGAGGAGGCATCGGTCGACAGAAAGAGCACAGCGCGAGCGATCTCTTCGGCGCTACCGATGCGGCCCATCGGGCGGTCGGAGGCGCCCTCCAGGTAGCTCTCCCACGAAAGTCCGCGCTGCTTCGCGTCGTCCGGCAGCATTGGCGTGTCGGTATCACCTGGGCAGATACAGTTCACCCGGATGCCTCGGGGGCCGTGGTCGATCGCCATCGCTTTGGTCATCACCACTAGGCCACCTTTGGCGGCGCAGTACGCGGCGGCGCGTTCGCCGCCCTGGATCCCCCAGCCGGAGCTGCAATGGATGATCACGCCGCTGCCACGCTCGATCATCGACGGCAGGGAGTACTTGGACATCAGGAATGCGCCCTTGAGACTGGTGTCGATGGTTAGATCCCACTCGCTTTCAGAGCAATCAGGCACCGTGTTCGGGTAGTAGACGCCGGCGTTGTTGAACAAGATGTCGATGCGACCATAGCGCTCCAGCGTCTCGCCGACCGCTCTCTGGCATTGGTCGGCGAAACGCACGTCGGAGACCATGAAGTGCGCCTCACCGCCGGCTTCCTCGATTTCCCGAGCGACCTTCCTGCCGCGCTCCTCGTTGCGCCCCGTGATTGCGACTTGGGCTCCATGGCGCGCGAGCAAAATGGCGCTCGCCCGGCCGATCCCGGCGCTCCCTCCCGTGATCAACGCAGTCTTTCCGGTCAGATCTTCCACGCGTTGGCTGGTTGTCGTCATCGCTGGCTCGCCAGTCCGCCGGCCGTCTCGGCTCCATCCATCACGTAGACGTGGCCGCTGGCGAAAGCGGCATCCTCCGATGCGAGGAAGGCGAAGAGCGCGGCGATCTCCTCCGGCTTGGCGTGTCGCCCCAGCGGGATCTTGTTGTTGACGCGCTGAAGCATCTCGTCCGTGTACTCCGCTCGCTGCATCGGCGTCAAGCAGTAGCCGGGGGAGATGGCGTTGACCCTGACGGTGGGCGCCAACTCGAGCGCCATGGACTTGGTCAGGGCGATCACTCCGGCCTTCGTCGCGTTGTAGTCCGCGTAATGCGGATATCCGTGCGTGCCGTTGGTCGATGCGGTATTGAGGATCACGCCACCACCTTGCTTCAGCATACGGCGCGCGGCCGTTTGCGCGACGTGAAAGACGCCGGTCAAGTTCACGGCGAGTACGTCGTCCCACTCCTCTGGGGTGATGTCGACAAACGCGTGCCGGATACTGATGCCAGCGTTGTTGATCAGTACATCGACCGCACCCATGTGCTGTACCGCTGTGGCGAAGGCGGCCTCCACCGCGTCGCGATCGGCAACGTCGGCATCGAGGACACCGGACAGGCCCGGCAACTCCTTGCCGATCCGTTCGCGAGCGTCGGCGCTGCGATCGATCACGCAGACCGAAGCCCCTTCTTCGAGAAACCGAGCAGCGGTGGCGGCGCCGATGCCGCTCGCGCCGCCTGTCACCAGTACCCGCTTGCCTCGTAATCCTCGCATTCGTGCACCTCCGTTGCTGATCTCGTTGGTGGTGCTGGCTCTGTGGCGATCCACGCCTTACGAGATCTCAAGATACGTGATGCGGTCAGCCTAAGCATCGTGCCGGCATGATCTTGGGGAGCGGGTCATATGCCCAGATTCTACCGCTTGGGCTGGAACAGCCCTTTCCCCTTCCAGTTTTTGTCCTTGCCCCCTCGAACCGGTCCAAAACTAGGGAGAGGATTTTGGGTCGAAAGGGAGCTGGAAGTGCCGAGACAACGCTACACGCCGGAGCCAATCATCACCAAGTTGCGCCAGGCCGAAGTCGAGCTCGTTCGAGGGCAG
>Ga0187827_10000803_pt1 | contig 47840 bp, 48 predicted proteins | sample ETNtaG_39_FD_167969 | JGI IMG/M metagenome (GOLD analysis project Ga0187827, IMG submission 167969) | Marine microbial and viral communities from oxygen minimum zone, Eastern Pacific Ocean - ETNP2014_SV_150_PacBio MetaG (Illumina Assembly) | ecosystem: Environmental > Aquatic > Marine > Hypoxic...
AGGTACATTAAATATTATCGATATAGAAGCTGCAAATTCAGATGATTATATCCAGGTTATGTTGCCATCCAGAACATCTTTGAGTGCAGCCTATCCTAATCCATTTAATCCAATAACAACTATTGATTATTTTTTATCTCAATCTAGTTCAATTGAATTAAGTTTATTTAATATTAATGGACAATTAATAAAAGTTCTTGTTAATGAAAAACAGGAGGCTGGCAATTATACATTAAATTGGAATGCATCAAACCAGCCCAGTGGCATCTATTTGCTAAAGCTGCAATCTGATGATACTTCATTTTATCAGAAATTAATGTTATTAAAATAGATATATTTAGAGATTTAGATATAAAAAGACTTTTTAGTATGAAGCAGTTTTTATTTACTTATTTAATAAAATAATCTTCCATGCTTTAAAGTAACCGTTTTAACTTCACACTCAATTTACTAATAAAACACACACATTATAAATATCATTGAATATTTTCTCGCGAAATAAAGAATCATCTGACCCTTCTATCATAATAAATAACTGTTTAGAGGCCGTTTCAAATAGAATTACTGATTCATTATCAGAAGAAGAATATCGTTGGTCTAAACCTTGGGGTGTTAAACGCTTTGAAAGCTTAATTCTTACAAAATTCTTCATGCAATATTCTTTTAATCTGTTAGCTGATGAAAAATTACAGGATGATGAACAAATAGGATTTTATAATTTATGTGAGTCATCATTTTCAGAGTTATTTAATAAAGAATTTAGTTCTGTAGGTTTGAATTATGAAGATATGCAGGAAGAGATACAAAGTAAAGTAGATGCCTATATTGAAGCTCGTAAAGGTAGTAAACCACCTTCTTGTTGGCATTCAATTTATCAGTTAATAACCTTAAGTAAAAGTAGAGAAGATCTAGAGAACGAAATAAGGAGTAAAACAGATGGACTTGAATTAATAAGAGGCAATGCAAATTTTGCTTCTATGGTCCCTCAATATGAGACTCAAATCAAGATATTAAAAGATAAGACAAATGCGTTTGAGTCTGCTGAAATGATGTTGCCTCACATGGCTAGATTTACAAAAGATAAATTAAGACTGATAAAATTTAAAAAAATTAAAGCCCTTAGTAAAAAGTTAGCTAAGCAGGAAAAAAGTAAGAAGTAATCATTCAAAATTCAATATTATAGAATTCATACTTTTTAAGAATTTATAATCTTAAACAAGCTTTTTAGCTTACGCTCCCTAATTATATAAATTATTTTCTCTTCGGTTGTTCGTTGTTTTCATATGATAAAATGTTCTAAATTTTATATCAACAATATGGCCTACAATGACTAATTCAAATAAATTTAATCCCGTTGATAGTAAAGTTGACTTTATAAAGCTAGAGCATGACATGCTAGACTGGTGGGAATTAAATGACATATTCAAGCGTCTAAAGGAAAAAAATAAGGGTGGTAAACCTTGGTCTTTTTTAGATGGTCCTATTACAGCTAATAATCCTATGGGGGTTCATCATGCATGGGGTAGAACATTGAAAGATGCTTTTCAGCGTTACCATTCTATGTTGGGACATGAATTACGTTATCAGAATGGCTTTGATTGTCAAGGATTATGGGTTGAAATAGAGGTTGAAAAAGAAATGGGTTTCAAAACAAAACGTGAGGTGAATGAATATGGATTAGAAAAATTTGTAAATAGTTGTAAGGAAAGGGTACATAAATATTCTGATATACAAACACAACAATCCAAAAGATTAGGGTACTGGATGGATTGGGATAACTCATATTTTACAATGTCAGATGAAAATAATTATACGATATGGTCTTTTCTTAAGAAACTATACAATGAAGGGAAAATATACAAGGGAACGGATGTTGTTCCATGGTCTGGACGTTCAGGAACTGCTTACTCTCAAATGGAAATTATTGAAGGTAGAAAACTAGTTGCACATACATCTGTATTTGTTAGATTTTCACTCAAAGATAGGAAAAATGAATTCATATTAATTTGGACAACAACACCATGGACATTAACTTCTAATGTCGCAGTAGCTATCAATATTAATTTGGATTATGCTAAACTGAAAGTTGCTGATGGCTCAATATATTATTGTGCATACGACAACTTAGAATTTCAAAGGCTAGAAAAACAATTTAATGAAAAAAAACAATGGATTAAAGGTGTCCCGAAACTTAAAACAATACATCAAATATTTAAGGAAAAAGGTGGCTATGTTATTCAAAAAGTTATAAAAGGATCAGATATGTTAGGCTGGGAATATTATGGACCGTTCGATGAATTGGATGCACAATCTGTGTCTGGTGGATATCCTTTTATAAATGAAAAGCTCAAAATATTAAATAAAAATGCTATTGCATGTCACAAAATAATCGATGGTGGAAAAGACAATTTAGGGAATGATATTGTCGTTTCAGGTGAAGGTACAGGAATTGTTCATACAGCTCCAGGTTGCGGTGCTATAGATAATAAAATAGCCCAAAAAGAACATCTTGTAGCTATAGCCCCACTAGATGATGAATCTTCTTATATTGATGGTTTTGGAAAATACTCTGGGAAATGTGCAACAGACACAGAAACAACTAATCTGATAATTAAAGATCTAAAAGAAAAAGGCCTCCTAATATACAAGGAACAGTATCCCCATATTTATCCCCATTGCTGGAGATCAGGTGATGAACTTGTATTTAGAATAGTTGATGAATGGTACATCAATATGGATTGGAGAGATGAAATAAAGTCAATTGTAAAAGATATACGTTGGATGCCAGAATGGGGGTATGATCGAGAGTTAGAATGGTTGGAGAACATGGGTGACTGGATGATATCTAAAAAAAGGTTTTGGGGCTTAGCACTACCTATCTGGAAATTTGAAGATGGTTCATTCTTTGTAGTTGGATCAAAAAAAGAATTAAAAGAACTAGCAGTTGAAGGATGGGAGGAATTTGAAGGCAATAGTCCCCATAGACCCTGGATAGATTATGTAAAGATTAAACATCCAGAAAGCGGATTAATTGGCACCAGAATTCCAGATGTTGGTAATCCATGGCTAGATGCTGGAATTGTACCATATTCTACTCTTCATTATAATACTGATAGAAAATATTGGGATAAATGGTTTCCAGCTGATTTTGTTGTAGAGTGTTTCCCTGGCCAATTTAGAAATTGGTTTTATTCATTATTAGCATTGTCTACGATAATGGAAGGTAAAGCACCATTTAAAACTTTATTAGGACATGCGTTAGTTAAAGATGAAACTGGAAGAGATATGCACAAATCCTGGGGAAATGCTATATGGTTTGATGAAGCAGCAGAGAAAATGGGCGTTGATGTAATGCGCTGGATGTATTGTAGCCAAAATCCAGAACATAATTTATTATTTGGTTATGCAAGTGCAGATGAAATTAGGAAACATTTACTTACATTATGGAATACCTATTCTTTTTTTGTGACCTATGCTAATTTAGATAATTTTGATCCTTCAGATGATATTGAAATTGGTACACTTAAAAAATCTGATCGATGGATTCTATCGAAAATGAATAAGTTCATTGATGTATCAACAATTAATTATGAAAACTATCAGATATATCTTATTATATCAGATGCGAGTAATTTATTAGAGAACCTATCTAATTGGTATGTTCGCAGAAACCGCAGGAGATTTTGGAAATCAGAGAATGATTCTGATAAGTCTGCAGCTTATTTTACACTTTATACTGTCTTGATGGACTTTATTAAATTGATGGCCCCAATTATTCCTTTTATATGTGAAAATATTTATAGGAATTTAACTATTTCTTTGTCCGATGCCAAAGAGAGTGTCCATCTTTGTAAATTTCCGATTTCAAATGCCTTATTAATTGATGAATCAATACAGAATGAAGTGGATACTGTTATCCAAATAGTTGGTTTAGGTCGATCAGCCAGGAATAAAGCTAATATTAAGGTACGTCAACCTCTCTCTGAATTAGTTTTATATACAGATCAAACAACTAAAGAGATTGTAAAGTTAAATGAAAATGAGGTATTGCAAGAACTCAATATTAAATCGATTAAATTTATAGATAATGAATCGGAAGTTGTGCAATATTCAGTAACACCCAATTTTCAACTTCTAGGGGAAAAATATGGTAATAAAGTGAAACGTATTACTAGCTCAATTAAAGCTATCGATAGTAATGAAATAATTCACACTCTAAGAAAGAACAAGGGACTATCTATTGTAATAGATAAAGATGAATTAATACTTCTCCCCGAGGAACTAATTATAAAAGAAATACCAAAGGATGGCTATGAAGTAATATCAAACAAAAATACAGTTGTTTGTATTAATACTGTAATTTCAGAAGAACTTAAACAGGAAGGAATGGTAAGAGATCTGATCAGGCAAGTTCAAAATTTAAGAAAAGATTCTGGACTCAATGTGGAAGATAGAATTGAAATTGGTATACACGGATCTAATGAATTAGGTAATGCACTCAAGATCTATAAAAAATATTTTATGAATGAAGTTTTGGGAGTAAAACTTAATTTTGATAACACAAAGTTTAAGTTTATTAATTCAGTAAAAATTGATGGTGAGTTAACAAAAATTGGAATTTCTCTAGCAAATTAAGGAGATAATATGAGTAAAAATAAAATATATAAATGGAATAAGAAAGAACTCAAAAATTTTGAGAAGATGATACTTAAAAAGAGAGATGTAGTGTTGAGCGAATTAGAAGAATCTAAAGACAGAGGTAATGAAGTATTAAATAATAATTCAGTGAATGCTATATATTCTTCTCATATGGCGGATGCAAGTTCTGATCAACAGGAAATGGAAAAGAATTATTATATGATGGATAGAGGAAATAGTTACTTAAAATATCTAAACAGAGCACTCAATATGATTTCAGAAGGTACATTTGGAATATGTAAAAAATGTGGTAATCGAATAAATAAAGAAAGGCTGTTAGAAGTACCACATACTACCAGTTGTTTTGAGTGCAAAACAAAAACTTCTTAAACGCAATGCGAATATATTTTCCAACATTTATTGTTATTTTCATTGACCAGTCTACAAAAATGTGGATTAGTAATAATATGGCTGTTTGGGAATCTTGGGATATTATTGGAACATTCCTACGATTTACCCATGTAAAAAACCCAGGTATTGCTTTTGGTATATCCGTTGGTGAATATAAAGTAGTGGTGACTTTATTATCATGTGCTGCTACTCTTTTTGTTGCATATTTGCACTGGAGTGAAAGATATAATCATCCCTTGATAGTTAACAGCCTTAGTTTGATATTAGGAGGTGCTGTGGGTAATTTGATTGATAGAAGTTATATATTCTTCTCAACACCCTATAGCGGCGTTATAGATTTTATAGATATAGGTACTGGTAATTTTCGTTGGTACACATTTAATATTGCTGATTCAGCTGTAACAATTGGAGTAATACTTTATTTGCTTCATTCACTGTTTATAAAAAAACCAGAATTAGTAGGAAGTGAATGACAGAACATTATTTATTTACCGCAAATGAGTCTCGTTTAAGACTTGATCACTATTTAGCAGATAAACTACCTAAGTTTTCTAGATCAAAAATTCAAAGTTTTATAAAAAAAGGTCAAGTCACTGTTAATGGACTGATTGTTAAATCATCCCTAATATTGCAAGGCAAAGAAACTATTGAATGCTATTTTATAGAGGAATATCAAGAGGGAATTATTAAAGGAGAAAAAATGGATATTGATATTCTTTATGAAGATGATGCATTGGTAGTTATTAATAAACCCGCCGGGCTAGTCGTACATCCTGGTAGAGGAAATAAAACTGGTACATTATTAAATGGTCTGATTTACCATTTCAATGAATTATCTCACAAAGAATCTAATAGGCCTGGTATAGTTCATAGATTGGATAAAGATACTTCTGGCGTAATGATAATTGCTAAAAATGATAGAGTGCATGAATCCTTAAGTAGGCAATTTTATTTGAGGAAAGTTTGCAAGGAATATCTTGCATTGATATGGGGTAAATTAGATAATAAAGGGATTATTAATGGAAATATTGAACGACATCCAAAATACCGCCAACTATTTACGGTGGTAGAAAATAGGGGAAGAGAATCAGTAACTGAATATGAATTAAATGATTATTACCCCCCAATTTCATTTATTAAATTGTACCCTAAAACCGGTAGAACTCACCAAATACGTGTACATTTAAAATCTATTGGACATCCGATATTTGCTGATAATGCTTATAAGGGTGGTGCAAATTATGGACGGTCTTTCCATGCAAAATATACTAAACTTATAAATAGATTATTAAAGATCGTAAATAGGGTTGCATTACATGCTCATTCTATTGAAATATGTCATCCCGTTACAAATAAACAAAAGAAGTTTAATGCACCATTTCCACAAGATTTAGAATTAGCGTTAGAAATATTGAAAAATGAATAATAGTATACACCCAGTTATTTCAAAGTTTTTGGATCATATTAAGATTGTTCGTCGTTATTCTGTGCACACTATTCGTTCATATGCTTATGATTTAGAAGAATATCATATGTTCTGTAAAGATTTTGATCCAGAAAAAGATTTTATCAAACTGGATCATTTAGCTATCCAATCCTATATGCAGTTTTTATCTCGTAAAGGATTAAACGCAAAAACATTAGCTAGAAGGCTAGCGTCTATTAAATCCTTATATAAGTATATGCTTTTAAACGAAATAGTAAAGGTTAATACTGCAAAACTAGTTAGAGCACCCAAAATTAACCATGAACTTCCACATTATTTAACACTTAAAGAGGCAAAAGATCTCCTTCAGCTTCCTGTTGGTGATGATGAAAAAAACATTAGAGATAGACTAATATTAGAATTATTCTATGCAACTGGTATACGTATATCAGAATTAATAAATATTAAAATAGATGATATCAGGCTAGATGAAGGTGTTATAAAGATTTTGGGAAAGGGTTCTAAGGAGCGAATTGTTATGCTGGGTAAAGGTGCGACTCATTCTCTCCGTAATTTCTTGATGATTAGCAAACATAGAGATTCAAAAGATGCAAATTATTTATTTCCAGCATTAAGAAAAAGTAAGAGCGGTAAGAAGCATATCTCAGAAAGAACGGTTTTTAATATTGTAAAAAAATATCTTAAAGTAATATCTAACGATGAAAAACTCAGTCCTCATTCACTACGTCATACCTTTGCTACACATATGTTGGATAATGGAGCAGATCTTATGGCTATTAAGGACCTTTTAGGACATAATAGTTTATCATCAACACAAATCTATACACATCTTAAAACTGAAAAATTAAAAAAAACTTATAATCAATCACATCCACATGCAAAATAAAAAAGGCAAAACGATGAAAAATGAGATTGGGAAAATAATTCTAAAAAAGCACGGTATTGAACAACATTTAAATGTACACCGAAATCTTCCTTTAGAAAAACTAATCGAAAGTCAGATTGTAAATAAAGAAGGTGTGATTGGTTTAAAAGGTGCAGTAATGGTTGACACTGGTAAGTATACTGGTAGATCGCCTAAGGATAAATATATTGTAGATGAAGATTCCACTTCAGGCAATATATGGTGGGGAAATGTAAATAGAAAAGTTAAAGAGGAAGTATTTAATGAACTCTATCATAGAATCATTCAATACTATAATGACTCAAATAGTACAAATACATATATTTTTGATGGGTTCGCTGGTTCTGATTTAAGACATCAATTGAATGTTAGAATTATTGCAAAAAAGGCATGGCAGGCACATTTCTGCAATAATATGTTTATTTGTCCCACAGAAGCAAAACTAAATAATTTTTCTCCTAATTTTACTATCATAAACGCAAGTGATGTTTATAACAATAACTATGAAAAACATGGTTTGCATTCAGAGACCTTCATTATTTTTAATTTTGCAAAAAAGATTGCCATTATTGGTGGCACAGAATATGGTGGTGAAATGAAAAAAGGGATATTTTCTGTATTACATTATATTTTACCAATGAAAGGTATTCTCTCCATGCATTGCTCTGCTAATTTAAATAATAAGGGGAAAGATACGTCTTTATTTTTTGGATTAAGTGGCACAGGAAAGACCACTCTTTCGACTGATCCAAACCGCCCACTTATTGGAGATGATGAACATGGGTGGTCAGATGATGGAATATTTAATTTCGAAGGTGGTTGCTATGCTAAAGTAATAAATCTTGATAAGCATGCAGAACCTGATATTTATAATGCTATAAGACATGGTGCTTTGCTAGAAAATGTCTGTTTCGATAAAAATTCTAATCGAATTGATTTTACCGATAATACTAAAACAGAAAATACCCGTGTATCATATCCTATTACACATATAGCTAATTCAGTAGCTACATCGGGTAAACCCAGTATTGGACCACATCCAGTTACAATTATATTTCTTACATGTGATGCATATGGAGTATTGCCACCAGTATCAAAACTATCGACTGATCAAGCGATGTATCATTTTATTAGTGGATATACGGCAAAGGTTGCAGGTACTGAGAGAGGTATTACACAGCCAGTGGCAACATTTTCACCCTGTTTTGGTGGCCCCTTTCTCACATTGCATCCACTGTGTTATGCTGAACTGCTAAAAGATAAAATAAAAAAGCATAAATCCAATGTTTATCTTGTAAACACTGGTTGGATTGGAGGGTCTGCAATATCTGGCGCAAAAAGAATTAGCATTCAGAATACAAGGTTGATGATTGCTTCTATATTAAATGGCTCCATTGAAAAATCTGCATTTAATATTGAACCCATATTTGGTTTGAGTTACCCAACAAATCTTGAAGGAGTAAGTTCATCTCTACTGAATCCTCGTTTAGCATGGAATGATCCAGATAAATATGATAGTCAGGCAGATGAATTAGCACAACTATTTATCTCTAATTTTAAAACATTCGGAAAATCTGTATTATATTTATGTAATGCTGGTCCGCAAAATCACAATGAAATTGCTATATAAAAGGGGAAAATTTAATGAATATAGAAATTACATCAAGACATTTTACTGCATCCGATCATCTTAAAGTTTTAGTGTATGAAAAGATAAATAAAATTCAAAAGTTTAATAATAGCATTATTAATTGCCAGGTTATTCTAACTAAGGAAAGCAATAATGAGAATGTTGAGATTGTTGTTCATGCTAAAGGATATAACTTTGTTGCAAGTGTAAATAGTCATGCTTTTGAGCGTTCCCTAATTAATGCTATAGATAAGATATCTGCGCAAATAAAAAAACAACATGAAAAGTCAGTCTCTCGTTAATCATAATATGATTATAACTTAATCTATAATTACTAATTATATATGATTAATTTGACATTATTGATTATGGCCGCTGGTATGGGATCTAGATATGGCGGATTAAAACAACTTGATAAAGTCGGACCAAATGGTGAGACAATCATTGATTATTCGATTTATGATGCAATCAAGGCTGGCTTCAATAAAATTGTATTTGTTATAAGAAAAGATTTCGAAGAGGAATTCAAACTCAATATTTCGGATCAATATTCCAATATAATAGATATCATACATGTCTTTCAAGACATGTATGATATCCCTGCTGGATATAGATGCCATGCATTACGCAAAAAACCATGGGGAACAGGACAAGCAATCCTATGTGCTAAAAACTTTATAGATGAGCCATTCATAGTAATAAATGGCGATGACTATTACGGACGAGAATCTTTTGAGGTTATTTCAGATTATTATCAAAAAAACAAGCAACATTTCTCTATGGTTGCATTTAGGCTTGATAAAACTCTTTCTAATTTTGGTCCTGTGACTAGGGGTATTTGCAGTATTAATAATAATCAATTATGCACAGTGGTAGAAACAGAAAATATAGAAAATCAAGAGGACATGATTGTAGCAGATAGAAACATAAAATTAAATGGAAGTGAGCCAGTTTCTATGAATATGTGGGGTTTTACACCAGCAATATTTCATATTTTGGAAGATGGATTTATTAATTTTCTTAAAGTTAATGATGGACAATTAGAAAGTGAATATTTAATACCAACAGTCATTAACAAACTTATTATGAATAAACAAGAAGAAGTACATGTCCTCAGAAGTAATGCAATATGGTTTGGCATAACTAATAAAGATGATAAACAATTTGTTATCAAAAAAATTCAAGAATTGATACATGGTGGTGTATATTCAAGTCCTTTATTTCAATAATATTATATCATATGAAGACTCTTTACATTTAAATATAGTGCGCCTGATTTAGTTCTAATTATATAAAATAGATCATTATGCAAGTGTTATTATATGCCATTCCAAATGTAATATCGCACACACTCAGTATTTACTAGTTATTACATCGAATGGGATGCTTGCTGTATCAATGAATGCGTTTCGAATTGAGCTCTAAATACGCAATATATGGGACCTGACTTAAGCATGAAAACGCTTTAATTACTTCCCAAAATAAGATCGCATATTGATAAAATATTAATAAATAAATTCATTTTATATTTTATTGGATAAAAAAAATAATTCAATGAACGAAAAATATAATAACGATCAATGTCATGCAATTAAATATCCAGCTCAGCCTCTTCTTATTCTTGCTGGTGCTGGTACAGGGAAAACAACCACTATTGTTGGTCGAATGGCATATCTTATTCATAAATTTAATGCTACCCCAGAGTCTATATTGGCACTAACTTTTACAAATGACTCAGCTGATCACCTAAAACAAAAATTAATTGATGAAATTGGCGATAAAGGAAGTAGGATAAATGCATGTACATTTCATTCTTTTGCACAAACTATTATTTTATCACATTATATAGAACTTGGATACACAGAGGCTCCTAAAATCATGAGTAAAGGAGATAGTTTATTTTTATTACGTACACATTTAAATAAAATTCAGACATTAAGGAGTACGTTATTTAGAAGAGATCCACTCAAAGCAATCCAGAGTTTTCAAAAAGTATTTGATGCATTTAGACAAAATTTATTAACCCAAAGTGAATTGCAAAGTTTGCAGCAAAAAGAATTGAATAAAATTGAAGAAATGATAAATCAAGATGAGATAGAAATAATTTATCAATTAGCAGATATGGTTGATATCTACCCCTATTACCAAAATTGGAAGAAAAAAACTAATTGGATTGATTATTGCGATATGATAATTAATTTATGGGAATTAATAAATAGCAATGGAGCTTTTCTAAGTACTATTCAAAAACAATATAAACATATTATTGTGGATGAATTTCAAGATAATAATTATGCACTTAGTCGTATTATAGAGAAAATAGCACTGCCAAATAATAGTATTACTGTAGTTGGAGATGATGACCAATGTATCTATGCATTTCGTCAAGCTAATATACAAAATGTGCATCAATTTAAAGATAAATATTATAAGAAGTCCCTATCTCCGATATCTTTAATGCAAAATTATCGTACATGTCAGCCAATTTTGGATTTAGCAAATGCAGTTATTTCACAAAATCGAGGTAGAATTAGAAAAGTACAATTGGTTAGTGAAATTAAACAAAAACAAAGGCCCATTATTTGCATTGGAACAACCAGACAACAGCTAGTAAAATTAGGTGAAGATATAAGTAAGCTCATAGATGACGGAGAATCACTGAATAATATTGCAGTCCTGCTTCGGACACATTCTAAATGTTTAGAGGTGTCCTCATATTTAAAAGAACTTGGCATATGTACATACTATTTTGCTGAGAAATTGTATGAACAAAAAGTAATTAAAGATATAATTTCAATATTACATATTTTGGGAGGAACTGATAAATCTGATCATGCATTCTTAAGATTATTAATTAAGGATACTTCATATAAACAAATTTCAGAATTAACACAATCATATACCCTCGTTAGAAATGATATAAGTCTAATTGAGTATACCTTGCAATCCAGGTATGCGCTTCAGAAAAAAGCAGTTGAGATTATTGAAACTATTAATCATTTTAAAAGAGATAATATATCAGAATTAATCTGGCAGATAATAAAGTCATTCAAGTTATACAAAAATAGAAATAATCATGAAAGTTTAAAACAGAAATCAAGTTGGCAAGGATTAAATCAATTTAGAAAGATTGCATATAACTATTGTCAGAATTATGATGCCTATGATATAAATATTTTTATTGAATTTATTGAAGTGCAATCTGAAGTGAATACTGAACTCGTTGAACCTATAAGCTTATTGTCACAATTGCCTGCAATACAAGTTATGACAATTCACTCAGCTAAAGGGTTGGAATTTAAACATGTCATGATACCATTTTTACGTTCTGGAAGTTTTCCATTGCACTATAGAAGAATGAAGATGATAGATAGAATCCCAGTAAGTTGGCAGCGTTGGGAACCAGAAGGTAGGGGCGAAAGAGAACTTCATTATGAAGAAGAATGTCGTCTATTTTATGTGGGAATTACACGCGCAATGCAAAATCTTACAATATATGCCCCGCAGAAAAGCCAATCCTCATTTATTAAAGATATAAATAATGGTTTGCTACAAAAGGAGATAATTATGAGTGAAACACATACATTTTCAAAATTAGATGAATTGATAGGTAATTACAAATCTCAATTGCAAGCTGAATTAGATATGGAGCATTTTGAAACAGCAGCGAGCTTAGTACAAGCTATTAAAAATATATCCAATATTAAGAAAATGAAGGAACCTGAATGGGATGATAACCCATTCAGGAATGAAGTAAATAATGTCTTAGATGATAAAAAAATAGAGTTAAATCTTAAAAAGCCTAGCTTGTCAGCTACAAGTATTCAAACATACAATCAATGTCCATTAAAATATAAATATAAATATATTGATGCAATACCAAGTGCTCCCGAAAAATTGTATTTCCAATTGGGGAAGGTAATTCATAAGGTCTTGGAATTATTTCATAAATTAGAATATAACTCGCTTGAAGATCTATTAAGACTACTTGATGAAAATTGGCAGGAAGGTGGGTATAAATATAAACTACAGGAGGAGCAAAACAGATTGGATGCTAACAATATGCTCAATAATTACTGGCAATATTTTCAGAATAATCCGGTAAATAAAATAATTACTGAGCATTGGTTTAGTTTTGAAACCGAACATGCTTATTTATCAGGTAAATGTGATAGAATCGATATAAATAAAAATGATAAAATATCAATTATAGATTATAAAACATCAAAAATATCTAAGACAGAAAATGAAATAAAAAAGGATATTCAGCTAGGCATTTATGCTTTATTTTCTTCTGTTCATGGTGTTGAAATGAATGATGGTAAAATAATTCACAATATTCCTGAAAAAATATCAATGTTATTCCTAAGAGAAAATAATCCAGAAGTAACTGTGCAGTTTAACTCTGATGATATAGAGAAATTTAATAAACAAATAAAGTTAACAGCGGAAAGTATAAAAAGGTGTGAATTTGAGGGATCAAAAGGGAAGCATTGCGAATGGTGTGATTTTCGTGAATTAATATGTCCATTATTTGGGTAATGAAAACATTATTAATTAACTTTTATATTATAGATGTAAAACTCATTATATTTTATATAAATTATTAAGAGAATATTTCATAATGCAATTCAGTAGAAAAAAATTCTTTGAAGAAATTCGAGTACTTTTAATTTTAATTATTATTGCTTTCACAGTCAAATCTACTCTAGTTGAAATCTATGTAGTGCCAACTGGATCAATGGAAGATACCATCTTGACTGGCGATATGTTAGTTGGCAACAAGTTTATTTACGGAATGAGAACGCCTATATGGATAGGGATACCTTATACACGATTAGGCTTTAACATACCTTGGCTGCGTTTACCTGCCTTCAAAGAAGTAAATAACGGTGATGTTACCATTTTTGAATTTCCAAGGGACCCATTTCAGAAATATGTAAAGCGTTGTATTGGTACACCTGGAGACACTATTTCAATTGCTGAAGGGACCATTTTTATTAATAGTGATAGTATGGAATTCCCTTATCATGGGAAATATGTTAAAGGGAATATTTTTAAATCTGATAAACTTGAAAAATTGTACCCATATTTCAATGGTAATAGAGATAATATAGGAACTTTCGTTGTTCCATTTAGAGGTATGGAAATATTTTTTAATGATTCTATAGATTGGCAGATATTAATTACATTACTTGTTCAAGATGGGAATGAAGTAAAATTAAATGAAAAGATATTTACCATGATCGATCCATATGAAGTTGCACGAACACATGGTTTTTTAAAATACAAATTATTAAAATTAATTAATTCTCCAAGGAAGGCCCAAATGCAAGAACAAAGAGAGAGAACACATTTTATTAATGCATTAAATAATGAAAATAAAAGAAATAATATAGTTAACCCTTGGTATATCAATTTTGGATATAATAATGCAGAATATTTATTAAATAATATTTTGATCAATGATATTTCTCTTAAAGAATTAGGAAAATATGTATTAAAACATGATTATTACTTCTTCATGGGTGATAATAGGGATTCAAGCTATGACTCCCGATTTTGGGGTTTTGTACCTGATAACCAAATTTTGGGTACTCCGTTATTTGCCTTAGTCAATTTATTTAAATTAAAATTAAGGCTGAAAGTTATTTCCTGATTAAATTACAATATGTTTGGATTCATTGTATTTGGGTTTAAGATAATTTATGCTGCGATTCTTGGTGGTGCTTTAAATTACATACCAGGAGAAGAAGTGGATAGACATAAAATTCTTGAAACATCCCTTATATGTATATTTGGTACTGCCGTCCTATCATTGACCAGTCAAATTTCTGTTAATGAAATTAATTCAACCATGGGTATTGGGATTCTCTCTGTGACAATGGGAATTATATTTATTTCAAAAAATAAAGGTTTTATAGATCGTATAATTTGGTACTTTGCTGGAATCTCTGGAATGATCATTGGCTCAGGGTATGTGTTTCAAGCCAGTGCACTAATTGTATTGATATATATTATTTTGCGTAATAGTGAAAGACTCATAAATTATATTGATCGGGAACATAATCAATCAGATGATAATGCTGTTGAAAATATTACTAATTAGTATAATTAATTATATAAACTCTATAGATACATCACCTAATTACTCGTATCTAATAAAAAAATAATATAAACTGATAAATTATTGAATATTGATTTAGATAGTACAGAAGGAAGAAAAGAATATCTATCTGAAAAATTGGATGATCTTCTAGAGGGTATTAATAATTCCTATGGCACTTTATTAATGGATGAATTGCTTTCCAGGCTTGAACTCACTGTCAAAGATTTTAATGATGAAATGAAAGATCTTTGTGAAGGGCTAGTGACTAAAGAAAAAGAAAGGCAACAATTATTAGAAATGTTGAAAACTGCAGATAGTTTGCCTAACCAAACGGTAGGATCTCCAGATTCAACCGAATCATTATCTAGCCCTATGGATGATTCACAACCTTTAGTTAAGGAAGGATCTGATGAAAATGTGCCTGAGTGGGAAAAGAAATTAGCTAAATTAGAAAAAAAGTGAAATAAATACTATGCAAAGAGCAATATGGATAATAACATTTTTTATTATATTGACAATTGGATATTATTGGATCGTAGTCGATAATACAAGGATTGAAAGAATGGGTGAACTTGCACAAAGTGATAAAGTCCTGTCAGGCGATGTTAACTCTACTGTTGAAGTATATGATAGATTAGAAAAGAAGTGGATTGGTACTAGTAAACATGTTCAAACTTTACAAAATGAAACACATGCTCATTATGATAAATATGCTGCCCAGATGGATTCAATTGATATTGTTTTCGAGGAAATAAAATTTAGCATTGAACGACTCGAAGAAGTCTTATCCCGTAAGATTGATCGTGTAAAAGATGATGTAAATAACTTGGAAGATGGATTTGAATCCTTTAAGCGTGAGACAAATCGTAATATGCGAGAATTAAAACAGAATATATCCATTATACACGATGATATTAATAAACTTAATGAAAAAGTTTTTCCGCCTGCTGAAGCTGAAGAAGATAATAAGAAAAAATAAACTTTATTAGTTAATGGAATAGGGGGAGCTATCTTTAACTGTTATACTTATAATACATTTTATATTTAATGATTAAAATTGATAAACTAATTGGTGATATTATATTTATATCATTTAGAGATATAGAGCCCTTTAAGGATATTGGAATTACGATTACTTCAGGACATTTCCATCTTAAAGGATATGATCAGATTGGCTTGTGGTTAGAGCACCCTGGACTTGTAATATTGCATAATGAAGATGCTGATGGGAATCCTCTCCCTGTCCCTAAGCAAATCAAAGAAAATATTGCTGCAGATTTTATAGTAACTTGGGGGAATATTAACACAATTATGCAATATCCTGATAGAAAAGGCTATGATTTTCCAAGCGAGTTTGATAAAAGTATTGGATTTAGTATAAAAACTAAAGATGAAATCATATGATAGCCGGGAAGGTTAAACTTTGGCATAATGTTGAAGGTTGGGGATTTATTGAAGGAGATGATGGCGAAGATTATTTTGTTAATATTGCAAATGTAAGAAAAGGACAAACCCTTAAGGTAAATAGCTATGTTAAATTTGATGTATCCCAAGGACAGCGTGGACCTGAAGCAGAAAATGTAACTTTGAACTAATTTAATTTTCCAAGCTCTCATTATGGAGCTTTTCTTACTTAAAACCAGACCCTCCATAGCAAATATAAAAATTATATTGAATAATTATCTATATTATTAGCAAGCTATATATTTATTATTATATAGTATCGTTTGAAATTATTCATGTTTTCAATGAATTTAAATAAATTAATTAACTCATCGACTCCCGAATATTGGGATGAAGCTTATAGGCTAGGAAATGTTACTTGGGATTTAGGATTTCCTACGCCAGTATTTAATAATTGGATTAATCATCAAAAAGTAAAATTATCAATTTGTGTAGTTGGTGCTGGAAATGGATGGGACGCAATAAATTTTGCAAAAAAAGGTCATAATGTAACAGCAGTAGACTTTGCATTATCTGCAATATCAAATATGCGCAGTGAGGCTACAAATTCTAATGTTAAATTAAATATATTACATTCAGATATTTTTGACTTAAACAAGATATTTCAAGAAAAATTTGATATTGTTTTAGAATATACATGCTATTGCGCAATAGATCCGTCCATGAGAAAGGATTATATTTCTATTGTAAATACTATTTTAAAACCTAGAGGCAAATTTGTTGCTTTATTATTCCCTTTGGATAAAGTAATTAATGAAGGTGGCCCACCATATGGAGTAAGTTTAAGTAATACATTGAATTTATTTGATAAATATTTTTTAGTTGATAAATATGAATATCCTGTTGATTCAATAGAAGCAAGGAAGGGTAGGGAAATATTTATTACATTTAATAAACATGGACACTAAAATAAAATTAAAAAATATTCAACTTTATGGTATGCATGGAGTTGAAAAAATAGAGAAACAAAATGGGCAGCAATTTGAAATCGATGTTGAAGTTCTTATATCTCGTGATTTAATAATAGATGACGAAATTAACAAGACTGTGAATTATTGTGATTTGTATAATTACATAGTTCATTTATTCTCTGAGAAAGAATATAGTCTAATAGAAACTCTTGCAAATAACATTTCAATGTCAATTTTGCAAAAGTTCAATGTTAAAGAATGTAAAGTGTTAATACGTAAGCCCAATGCACCAATTAAAGGTCTATTAGATTCAGTTGAGGTTGAGATAAGTAATAATGTCTGATGAACAATATATATATTTAGGTTTAGGCTCAAATATGGATGACCGATATAATAATTTAAAAGACGGTATTAAGCTTTTAGAAAAAAACCCTCATATATGGGTGACTGATCAATCGCATGTATATCAATCACCAGCAATGTATAATATAAATCAAGATGATTATTATAATATGGTAATAAAAATTGAAACAAATTACACTCCTTTAGAATTATTGAAGGAAATACAAACTATAGAAGAAAAATCCGGACGTAAAAAAAGAGATAAAAAGAAATATTCTCCACGTATATTAGATATAGATATTTTAGTTTATGGAGAAATAATAATCCATAGTGATTTGCTTGAAATACCTCATCCTAGAATTGCAGAAAGAAAATTTGTTTTAAAGCCCTGGAATGATATTGCTCCTGATTATCTGGTTCCTATCCATGCTTCAAAAGTTAATCAATTGCTTAAGAATACTAGTGATATTTCTAAAATAATGAGAGTCCTTATCTTTGATAATGAACGTATGATATGAGAATACCATATCATATTGCTATTGAAGGTACTATTGGAGTTGGAAAAAGTAGTTTGGCAAAAATATTAGGTGAACGTCTAGATGCTAAATTAATACTTGAAGAGTTTGAAGATAATCCATTTCTAGCAGACTTTTATAAACAACCGGAGCGCTATGCTTTTCAAACACAATTATTTTTTCTCTTATCCCGTTTTAGACAACAACAATTATTACAGCAAACTGATCTATTTATCAAAACTCTTGTTTCCGATTATATGTTTGTTAAAGATCGGTTATTTGCTGCATTAAATTTAAATGATAAGGAAATGAGTTTATATAATGCTGTTGCTAAAATATTAGAAAAGAGTATATCGATACCAGATATGGTCATATTCTTACAATCTGATACTGATCGTCTTATGTATAATATTAAAATTAGAGGGAGGGAATATGAAAAAATGATTGACTGGAAGTATATTGATGCTTTAAATCAAATGTATAATGAGTGTTTTTTTAGATATGATTCTAGTCCCCTATTAATAATTAATACTAATGATATTGATTTTGTAAATAACAAAAATGATCTTGAAAAAATATTAGAGTTTATTCGTACTCCAGGTCAGGGAACACGATATTATAATCCACTAAAGAGTATTGGATGAGATAAATGGCTAAATTATTAGTATTTATTTTAATTATTTGGATCATTATAAAATTTATAGGAATATTGTTAAGAATTAGATACAGAAGGGAAAAATCAAATATAAAAAAACGCGGAAACCATAAGACAGGAATGGAAATAATAGATGCGGATTATGAAGAGGTTGAATGAAAGCCGTTTTTATTTATGAACATGGTGGAATAGATAAATTAATGTATGATGATTTAATTCATCCATTTTGTCAACCAGATGAAATAATTGTTCAAATCAAAGCAACATCTATAAACCATTTAGATTTATGGGTCAGATCTGGTATTCCAGGGTTACAAATTAATTTTCCAATGATACTCGGTTCAGACGGATCTGGGAGAATTGTTGAAGTAGGTAGAAAAATTACTGAATACCATGTAGGGGATGATGTATTAATTCAGCCAGGGACTTTCTGTTCTACGTGTCATTACTGTGTAGGTGGTAAAGAGAATTATTGTTTAGAATATGGTGTCTTAGGTGAAACACAAAATGGAACGCATGCTGAATATATTGTGGTTAAACCTATAAATATTCATATAAAGCCAAAACATTTAACGTATGAAGAAGCAGCATCTATGCCCTTGGTATATATGACAGCATATCAGATGCTTATAAAACGAGCCAATTTAATGCCTGATGATACTATCCTGATCTATGGTGGATCTTCCGGAATTGGATCAGCTGCAATACAAATCAGTAAGGAAATAGGCGCAAAAGTAATTGCAACTGCTGGGAACGATCAGAAATGTGCATATAGTACAAGTATGGGCGCTGATTATGTTATTAATCATAATCAAAATAATTGGCTAGAAGAAGCTAAAGATATTACACATGGAAAGGGTGTAAATGTTGTTTTTGAACATATAGGCTCAGTTACATGGGAATGCTCATTACGGATTCTTGCAAGAGGAGGTAGAATCGTTACATGCGGTGCAACAACTGGCTCTAATGTTAAAATTAATCTTTCTCATTTTTTTATAAAACAACATTCTTTTTTTGGTTCAACTATGAGTAATATGAATTCATTTTATGAAGTTCTCCATAAAATTAATAATAAAAAATATATACCATTAGTAGATAAGGTTTTTAAAATGGAAAATGTAGATTTAGCACATAAATATATTGAAAATAGACAGCAAATGGGCAAAGTCATACTTGTGCCTTGATAATATTTGCTCTCATAAGATTTTGTTCTTATTTTCTATTGAGTATTTGCCTTTTTAGTTTAGCTTCAAGTGAAATATTCCATGGAATGGGGATTCAGATGAGAAATGATGGAACGGGTATTTATTATAAACCGGGTTTTGTATTAAGCAGAGACACACAAATTATAGCTGATATTGGTTTTCATATAGGTTCACCATTTAAGATTAGTAATTATTATGGCTATGAATATCAGAATAGATCTATTGATATGATTATTTTGGCTGGATACAGAAAAGAATTACTAAAAGGTAATGTCGTCGGAATATTTCATCCCATTATAACGATACAAGGTGGAAGTTCCTTTGAAATTAATAATATATCTTGGGATAATCTTAGGAGCAGTATTATACGATATACTATAGGGGCGGGATTTCAATTCTACAATGGCAGAGTGTTAAATGAAATGTTATTAAAAAATGAACAACTATTCTCAGAAGATAGAAGCCTATCTCTTCAACTTTCATTATACTGGAGGTAAAGTAAAATCTATGATTACTGATGAATGCATTTTTTGCAAAATTATAAAAGGTAGTATTAAAGCAGATATAATTGGAGAAACAGAAACTGCTTTGGCATTTAAAGACATAAAACCTCAGGCTGATACTCATGTACTTGTCATACCTAAATTACACATTGCATCTACACGTGAACTAAATCAGAGTAATATTGTTTATTTATCGGAGATGATATTTTTATCTAATAAAATTGCTGATAAAGAAGGTATTTTAAATAGTGGATATCGTTGGATTGTTAATACTGGAGATCATGGCGGACAGACAGTTGATCATCTTCACCTTCATTTACTTGGAGGTAGACAGATGCTTTGGCCACCAGGTTAAGTATATATTTATTTCATTTTAATCTCAATCGATTTAATATTTATTTAAATATTGTATATATCTAAAATACATTTACAAGGCTTCAAATCTTTTCTTCATAAAACAGACCTTGAGTTTGGCTCTGGTGTTACAGCTGTTGTAGGCCCAAATGGATGCGGTAAGAGCAATATAGTTGATGCTATTAGATGGGTATTAGGCGAACAGAAAACTTCACTATTAAGATCAGCAAAAATGGAAGACATTATATTTAATGGTACAAAAAATAAAAAACCCTTGAGTTATTGTGAAGCCTCTATGCTTATACATAATGATATGGGCATATTACCATTAGAATATAATGATGTAGAAATAGCTAGACGGCATTATCGAAGTGGTGAAAGTGAATTTTATATCAATAATACGCTCTGTCGATTAAAAGATATTCAGAACTTATTTGTTGATACAGGAATGAGCTCAAATGCATATTCTGTTATTGAACTAAAAATGGTTGATTCAATACTATCTAATAATACCGTTGATAGACGTCAAATGTTTGAAGAAGCTGCTGGTATAAACAATTATAAACAGCAAAGAAAAACAGCAATTAAGAAAATGGAAACCACTCAGTATGATATGGAAAGAATAAATGATATTATTCTTGAAGTAAATAAGACTATAAAAAACCTCCAATTACAAGTCACAAGGTATAGGCGACATGAAAAATTGACAGAAAAATTGGAATCGCTTAATATTATAAAAGCAAGCACAGAAATACAAACTATTAAAGAAGAACAATTGCCAATCAATAAGAATATAAAGAAGTTGAAAGCTGTTCAACTAAGTGTCTCAAACCAGATGAATATTGATGAAGCATTAATAGAACAAGTAAAGAATAATTTTGAAGATAAAAAAAATAAATTAAATGATGTCAAAATAGAAATATCAAATGTAGAAAAAAAAATATTAACGACTAATAGCAATCTTCTTATATCGTCTGAGAAACATTTGGGTAATAAAAATCAATATCAATATTTTCAAGATGAATTAAAAAATACTTCATTGAATGAAATACTGTTAGATGATAAAGTGTCAGAATTTGAGGATAAAATTAATAAACTAAAACCTGAAATTGGTAAAAGAAAACTGAAATTTAAAACTCAAGAGAAAAAATATATTAAAGCAAGAAGTAAATTAGATGAAATCCAAAAACAACAAACACTGCTTAAAAGTGAAAAGGATGATATTTTCCTAAAAATAAGAGAAGAAGAAGCCTCTCTTGAAAGGATAAATAATCTTATTATTGAAAAAAATAGATCTATAGAAACATTGAACAATGAAAAAATAATATTAAGTGCTGATTTGGAGAATACAAAAGCAAATATTAATTTAATTAGATTGAATCTTGAAAGGATCAATAAAAATAAAATAGAAATATTGGAACAATTAAATATAAATAAAAATAATTATGCAAATTTAAAAGATAATTTAGCCAATCTAAGAGAAAAACAATTATATGCAATATCTAAACAGGATACAATAAGACAACAAGTTAAATTTTATAAACAAATTATTACTAATCATGAAGGGTATCCTGAAGGAGTAAAAAATATTCTATCTAAAAATGATAAATATCCATTTGTAATGGGTACCTTGGGGGATCTAATTACAGTCAATAAATCTTACCATTTAGCTGTTGAATCAGCATTGGGTGAGTTTAGTAACTATTTAGTAGTAAAAAGCATGATTGATGCGGAAAAGATATTAGTAGATTCACCATACCCCATATCGGTAATTGCATTAGATAATATTCCAAAATTAAAAGTAAGCAATTTAGAATATCCAGCAAGATCTCTAATATCAGTAATTCAATGTTCAAAAAAAGTAAAATACTTACTTGATATACTAATTAATGATGTATGCATATTGCCATCAAATAAAACAGAACCTACAAATAAGGAAATGGATATGTGGAAATGGGTGACTAAATCTGGGAGATATTTTGAACATGGATTTATTAATAAAAAAACAGGCAAAGAGTGTGAGCCAATTCTTGGAAGAAAACAAAATTTAATCAAACTTGAAAAAGAAATGAATGATAACTCTAAAATAGTTGATAAAATCAAAAAAGAAATTAAGACTTTAAGTAAAAGAGCTGATGCGTCATGTGAAAAAATGAAAAAAATGACTGAAAAAGTAAATGGAGTTAATAATACCTTAAGTAAATCAAAAGCGGAATTAAACCAACAAGATTTTATATCCCTTCAACAGAGTAGGCAGATATTGAAAATAAAAAATAAAATAATTAACACTGACAAACAGTTGATTGAATTGAATATTCATTCAATAAGGATAAATGATGGGATTGAATTATCTAATATTAAATATGATGATGCAAAAAAGCAATCAGATGCGCAAACAAAATATATAACAACCGATAGAAAAAATATTAATACTGAACATCAAAATCTTCAAGATATTCGTATTAATCTTCTTGAAATTGAAAAAGAAGAAGAAGGAATAAAGCAAAGGCTTGGAATGATAAAGTCTCAAAAAAAAGAACTATTGGTTAGGATTAAAAAATATAATTCAGAGCTAATTCAAATAGATACTGAAAACAAATCCTTAAAAATATCTATTTCAAAAAATAAAACAAATTTGAAAAAAATGAATGGGCTGATGGAAATTAAAAATAATAATAGGGCTGAGCTAGAGTTAATGCATGATAGATTATATGAAGAATTACAGATTCTGCAATCAGAAATAAGAGTAAGGCAGAAACAGAAAGATGACTATGTAGCCAATATTAGTAATTACGAAATTATAATGTTGGAAAAAACAAATGAAATCAAACAAATATATAGTAGAATAAAAGAATTATATAATAAAGATTTATCAAATGTTCCTATTAGTATTAAAGATATAAATATAGAAAGTCTAAATGAGAAAATTATGAAAACTCAAAGGTCTCTTGAAAACATAGGCCCAATAAATTTAGCTGTCAATGAAGAATATGCCGAAGAATCTGATCGCTATAATTTTTTAATTGAACAATACAGAGATTTAGAACAATCAGAACAATTAATTAATGAAACAATCCATAAATTAGATTATGAAGCAAAAATGAAATTTGTAGAAACTTTTGAATTAATTCAAATAAATTTTAAAGATACGTATTCTTCTTTTTTTGATGGAGGCAAGGGTTGCCTCCAGCTAGTTGAAGAAAATGACCCATTGGAAACAGAAATAGAAATTATAGCTCAACCACCTGGTAAAAAGCCCCAAACTCTACAAATGCTTTCAGCGGGAGAAAAGGCACTTACTGCGATTGCTTTACTATTTGCAATTTATTTGGTTAAGCCTAGCCCTTTTTGTATATTAGATGAGGTGGATGCACCACTTGATGATAATAATATTAGTAAATTTGCACAGGCTCTTCAAGAATTTTCAAATAAAACTCAATTTATTGTTGTAACTCATAATAAGCTGACTATGGAAAAAGCTGACTATATGTATGGCATTACACAAGAGGAAGAGGGGATAAGTAAAATTGTATCTGTTAAAATGAAAAATAGTGAGAATAGATAAGGCTTGATCCTGAAGTTATATTAATTCTAAATATAAACAATAATAATGCTAAATATTCTTGAAATGAATTTAAAAGGAAAGCGTGTAATCATTCGAGTAGATTACAATGTGCCAATTAATAAAGGTATTGTTATAGATGATTTCAGAATTAGTAGTAGCTTGCCTACAATAAAACATTGTCTAAATGAAGGTGCTTCGGTTGTTCTAATGTCACATTTAGGTAGGCCAAAAGGTAAAATAAATTCTGAAATGAGTCTTGATCCAGTTTCATTTTGTCTAGAAGAATTATTAGAACAAGATGTAATGTTCTCAAATAATTGTATCTCTGAAGATGCAATTGGGTTAAGTGATCAAATGAAACCAGGTGAAATACATCTATTAGAGAATCTACGCTTTTATAAAGGTGAAACTGAAAATAATTTAGAGTTCAGCAAATTATTAGCTAGACATGGAGAAATATATATTAATGATGCTTTTGGATCGTCACATCGTTCACATGCGTCGAATGTTGGCGTACCAAATCTAATGAGTGAAACAGGAATAGGCTTACTTATGGAGAAAGAGATTAATTATTTATCTAATATGACTAATAATCCCATTGAACCCTGTGTACTAATATTAGGAGGTGCTAAGGTAGAAGGTAAAATAGATCTTATCAATTATATGATGGATAAAGTGGATGCTATATTTATAGGAGGAGCTATGGCTTTTACCTTTTTAAAAGCTAATGGTGTTGATATAGGAGCATCTCTTGTTGATAATGGCAAATTGAAAATGGCAAGTGAATTACTATCAATCTCTAAAAAAAATAACATAAATATAATTTTACCGATGGATTTTGTTGTTGCAAAAGATATGAAATGGGACACAAAATGGAGAATTGCTAGTACCTTGGATTTCAAACAAGATGAGGCGGGATATGATATCGGCCCTGAAACAACTATGAATTATGAAATGCTACTTTCAAATATGCAAACAATTTTATGGAATGGTCCAATGGGGGTATGTGAAATTCCTATTTTTTCAACAGGTACTCAGGCAATTGCTGCTGCTATAAAAAATAGAACTGAAGATGGTGCAATTTCTATCATCGGAGGAGGAGATACTGCTTCTGCATTAAATAATACTGGGATGAAAGATTGCTTCACTCATATTTCAACTGGAGGTGGGGCTTCACTTCAATTAATGAGCGGTAAAGAACTTCCAGCCATCAAGGCACTTCAAACTTATGCCTAGAACAAAGTATTGTGTAGGAAATTGGAAGATGAATTTTACTTATTCTGAAATTTGCACTTTTATTAAAGAATGGAAAAAAATTTATTCTCATAGTCCAAATATAAAAACAATTGTATGTCCATCATTTACCTGCCTTGGTATAACTGCTTCACTCCTAGAGGATTCTGAAACAGAAGTTGGCGCTCAGAATGTATGCCAGAGAAATAGAGGAGCCTTTACTGGGGAAGTCTCTGTTTCTATGCTTAAAGAAATTGGATGTGAGTGGGTTATTATTGGACATTCAGAAAGAAGAATTATCTATAATGAAACAAATGAAATGATACGAGATAAACTACAATTAGTTATAAAGGAAGATCTATGTCCCATACTATGTATAGGTGAATCAGCCGAAGAACGAGATTTAGGACAAACTACTGATTTAATATCATTGCAATTATCAATACTATATAAAAATTGTAATCTTAATTTATCAAATCTTATTATTGCGTATGAACCCATTTGGGCAATTGGAACAGGAGATACACCTACAAAAAATATGATTATAAATACATTTAAAGAAATTAGGACAATATTGGGAACTTATGGAATCAATCCTGATAATATTCCTATCATATATGGTGGTAGTGTTGATACCATTAATGCTTCAGAACTTTCAAATATTGAGTACCTAGATGGATTTTTAATTGGGGGTGCATCTTTAGATGTTGATAAATTTAATACTATATATAATAAACTTTAAGGAGAAAATCTGATGTTATATGGATTAGCAATTTTTATATTTGTACTGGTTTGTTTATGTCTCATGGGTATTATACTACTTCAATCAAGTAAGACTGGTGGAATGGGTGCTGCCATGGGCGGTCAGGCCCTTAATACTGCTTTTGGGGGTCATGGTGCAGATAAAATACTAGTAAATATTACAAGTGGTTTAGCCGTTGCATTTATGACACTTGCAATTATTATTGGGATGATGGAGAATCCATCTTCAAGAATTGATTTCAGTAATGATTCTACATTAAGCAGAAATAAAGGTAATGTCCCAGTTGAAACTACTCCAGTTGATAACTTGTTGCCTATTGAAGGTACTTCTATCCCTGATGCAGTTAAAAAATCTACAGATAGTGAAGGTGTAGAATGAGTTTTTCTGCTGAAGTGGTGGAACTGGTAGACACGCTGTCTTGAGGGGGCAGTGGAGGAAACTCTGTGTGGGTTCGAGTCCCACCTTCAGCACACTGTTATTATGAATTTATAAGAGGTGATAATGAGAAAACATTCTACTATATTAATTATTATTTCTAATTTATTATTCTGCAGTGCTGAAGAATATCTATCTGAAATTCAATCACTCACTGACTCTTCTTTATATAAACAAGCTGAAAAGAAAATTAATTTAGCTTTACAAGATTACAATGCTAGTGCAAAATTATTTTTTATTGGAGGGGAAATTGCAATAAAGTTAGATAATTTAGATGAAGCCAATAAATATTTAATAAAAGCAATAGAACTAGATAATAAAAATAAAACATACCGTTCAACTCAGGAAAAACTTGAGAAATTAAAAAATCTTCTAACCAGCTCACGTAAAACATTTGATAGTGGTAATTATGAAGATGCCATTATTGAACATGAAAATATAGCTACTAATTTCCCTGAAAATGCTATTGTGTTTTATAATCTTGGTAGAATCTATAAAGTGAACAACGATTATAATTCTGCTGTCAATAATTACAAAAAAGCTATTGAATTGAATCCTTTTGAAGAAAAATATAAAAAAGCTGTAATTGCAGTTGCTCAAGAAATGACTAGTAATGGAGATATTGAATATAGAAGACAGGAATTTGATTCTGCGATGGATTATTATAATAAATCATTACATTATGCCCCAAAATATGCCCCTACGTATTTTAAAGTTGCAAATGTATATCGTAAATTGCAGGATATTGATAAAGCAATAGAATTATTGAAAATAGGATTGTCTTATGATTCGTCATATGCTAAAATTCACTTGATGTTGGGGAAATTATATAAAAAGAAAGATAAAATAAAATTAGCAAAAATATCAATTAATAGTGCAATTAATATAAATAGCAATTATACAAAAGCATATTTTGAATTAGGACAAATATATTTTAATGAGAATAATTATGATTTTGCAATTAAAGAATATCAAAATGCAATTAATTCTGATTCAACTTACAAAAGGGCTTATTTAACTTTAGGTTTATGTGAGATGAATATTAAAAATTATGATAATGCAGAATTATACTATAGCAAAGCTTTTAGTCTAGATGATAAATATATTGATGCTTACTATAGATTATCTGAAGTATACAATTTGCAGCAAAGGTATAAAGAAGCTAAGGAAATGGCTAAAAAAGCAATATATGTTAAGCAGAATTATGCTCCAGCCCTTTATGAATTAGGATTTGCTGAAATGCATCTTTGCAATATTGTAGCTGCAAAAGATGCTTTTGAAAAAGCAAAAAAGGATAGAAGTATTAGGCCGAGTGCAAATAAATATTTAAAAGATATAGGTTATTACACTAAGGATTGCAATTGATATAATATTAAAAATAAAACAGGGTATTTAGAATGCCCTTTTTTCTTGCACCATATGATAAAAGCAGTAATTTTTGATTTAGATAATACTCTATTAGATTTTATGAATATGAAATCTAAAGCAGTAGAATCTGCTGTTCATGGTATGATAGAAGCTGGTTTGAAAATTGATAGTAAAATAGCCGCAAATAAGATATTTTCTATTTATGAAAATAAAGGTTGGGAATATCAGGAAGTATTTGATGATTTTATTGAAGATGAAATGGGGAAACTTGATTATAAAATTCTCGCGTCCGGAATTGTTGCATATAGAAAAGCAAAAGAAGCATCTCTCATATTATATCCCAATGTAAACAGTACATTAATTACATTATCTAAATGGGGTTTAAAACTTGGAGTCGTATCTGATGCTCCAAGTAGAGAGGCATGGATGCGTATCTGCTCAGTGAACCTACATCATATTTTTGATGCTGTAGTCACATTTCATGATACTGGTATGCATAAACCCTCGCCTGAACCATTCAAAAAGATTTCATCGTTAATAGATGTCCCTTCAACAAATTCACTCATGGTTGGAGACTGGCCTGAACGAGATGTTATAGGTGCAAAAAAACTGGGTATGAAAACAGCTTTTGCAAAATACGGGGATGTATTCGGTACACAGGAATCGGGTGCAGACTATGATATACTGGATGTGAAAGAAATACTGTCTATTGTTACAAGAGAGAATAAGAAATGATATATATAGGTACAGACATTGTTCCTATTATTAGGATTAAAAAAAATATTGAGGAAAATAAAGATAGATTTCTTGGTCATATTTTTACTGCTATTGAACAAAAAATATGTAATGATAAAGCAACACCATCAATTCACTACAGTGGTAAATTTGCTGCTAAGGAAGCTATTAAAAAGGCCCTTTTAAGCTCCAAAATAATAAATAACATATCGCTGAAATCAATAGAAATTATAAATGATGATTTGGGTGCTCCTCTTATTAATATAGATTGTGCAGATATTGATGTTGATCCAGAAAATTTAAAAGTCTCTATTTCTCATGCTGGAGAATATGCTACTTCTACAGCAATATTAGAATTATAATGTTACCGGTTTTATCACAAAAAGATACATTTCAACTTGATAAGGATACCTTCTCATCAAATCATTTATCCGAAAATCAACTCATGGATAATGCTGGAAAAAAAATTGCTCAATTTATAATTGAGTATTTACACAATCCATTCAATCAGAAAGTTATTGTAATTGCAGGCCCCGGTAATAATGGAGGTGATGCAATCATAAGCCACTATTATCTTAAATACTATTGTATAAATTCTGAATTATTATTATTCAATAATGAACAAAAGAAAAGCTGGATTTTCGATAAGTATTCGATAGATGAGGGGTCTATTCAATTATATAATAAAACTTATAATTTTGACCCAGAATGCTGGTATGTGGATGGCATATTTGGAATTGGATTGAAACGTAACATCGAAGGTATATATAAGGATGTAATTGATAAATTACAGGATTGCCCGCAGGTTATCGCAATTGATATACCATCAGGTATTTTCTGTGATAGCGGCTTAATGGCAGGTACCAATGTTTTAGCCGATTTCACATTAACAATGGGGTACCCAAAGTTAGGTCATTATTTTAATGATGGTTTAGAGTCTTCTGGAGAGATATATATTCTGGATATTGGATTTAAACCTTTGTTGAATCCATTTAAATTTATACAGCAGATTGAACATGATGACACAATAAATATCTTCCCAGAATTTCCTGAAAATAATCACAAATATAACCGAGGTAAACTAATATGTATTGCAGGCTCATCGGGATACACCGGTGCCGGCATTTTAGCTGTGCAAGCAGCATGTAAAACTGGTGCTGGAATTATTAAGATAATCATCCCACATAGCTTAAATTCAATATTTGAAACTAATCTAATAGAAGCAATTACCATTCCATTACTAGATCATAACTCAGGTAGTTTGTCTAATGAAAATATAAATGATATATTGAATGAAGTTAAATGGGCAGAGGTGATGTTGTTCGGCCCTGGGCTTAATAGCGAAAATTCAGACTGGATGACTCAGGTGTTAAGTGAAATTAATATACCGTTAGTCCTAGATGCGTCAGGATTTAAACCTTTGTTTGAAGATACACTTAATATCAATGAATTACCATTAAAAACAATATTGACCCCTCATTATTCAGAGTTCGCCAGAATATTCAATATAGATATAAAACAAGTAAAGGAAAATCCAATTTCATCTGTAATGCAAATAATATCAGTATTGGATGGACGTGTTCTTGTATTAAAGGGCGCGACAAATATAATTGTTACTTCTGAGGGCAAAGTATTTCTTATGAACAATGGTACATCTGCTTTGGCAACAGCAGGCACAGGTGATGTATTAAGTGGAATTCTTGCTGCGTTAATTGCTATGGGAAACTCAACGGATGATGCCGCATTATTTGGCCCATATCTTCATGGCGAATGTGTTAAGCAATATAAAAATATATTTAATTCTAAAGGAATTACTGCAGCAGAGTTACAAGATATGATACCCTATACTTTGGAATCGCTTAATTAATGTATATTAAATCTTGGAGAATATGGCTGTTTATTTCATATTTAAGTTTGGTAATATACTTTTCCGTTCAGTCGGGCGATGAACTGAGCTGGTTTTTTCAATTATGGAAATATGACAAAGTTGTTCATTTAATTGAATATTTTGGTGTCGGGTTTTTACTTATTAATGCATTAAAGATTAAACCAATTACTAAAGTGCAATGGAACTATGCATTATGTTTCTTAGTTATATTTCCAATTTTTGATGAAATACTACAACATTTTATACCACGTAGAATCCCAGATGTCTATGATGGTTTGTCAGATATAATAGGTGGACTTATTGGAGCATATATTAGAAGATACATTTAATGCTTTCTTCACTCTATATAAAAAATTTAGCAATCATTGATGAACTGACAGTCACATTTGAAAATGGATTAAATATTATTACAGGTGAAACTGGAACTGGTAAATCTCTTATTATCAAGGCAATGCAATTGTTAATGGGTAAGCGGTTTTCAGCAGAAATGTTACGAACCAGTGCCAATACACTGATTGTGGAAGGTGTTTTTATTCAGCAAAAATCACAAATAGTTATTCGAAGGATGTACAGAAAAAATGGACAATCTAAATCATTTATAAATGATGAACCTGTAAAGCAAAATGATCTTCGTGAAACAACTCGGCTCCTAGCAGATCTGCATGGCCAGCACGATCACCAGAATCTATTAAACCCAAACACACATCTGGATTATCTAGACTTCTTTGGATCTTACCAAAATAAATTAGAACAACTTGAAACAATGTATTGCAATGTCCAAGAGTGTAGGGAAATGCTGGATTATAAAATTAATGTGCAAAAGGATATTGAAGAAAAGAAAGAACTGCATGAATTTCAGTTGAAAGAATTAACACTTTACCCATTATCTAAAGAATATGAAGATGAGATAACAAAGAAGCATGATTTGCATTCTCAAGCGTCTTATATACAAGAAACTCTTGCACAGATTCGCAGTCTTATAGAAAATGGAGAACCTTCAATTATTCATTTACTTAGCAAACTGACAAGTGAACTTGAAAAGATATCTGACTATGATGAATCTTTACAAACTATTAGAAATAGAGCTGAATCTAACAGGATTGACTTAGAAGATCTTATATTGGACATTCAGGGTGTTCAGGATACAATTGTTATCAATAACGATGAATTGGAAAAAGTTAATGATATCATTTCATATATTGAAATGCTGAAAAGAAAATATGGCGGTAGTATAGAATCGGCTGTAGAGTATAGAGATAAACTTATATATACAATAAAAATAATGGGAGGATGTCAGGAAGAAATCAATAAGCTTCAGGTAGATTTGAAAACTTATAGCTCGGAACTGTTAGAATGCTCTGAGTTTGTATCTCGAAAGAGAAAAAAAACAGCAGATGCATTGGGAATAGCTATAAAACGTAATCTGGAGCACTTGAATATGCCGGAAACTCAATTTAAGATTCGTATTGAATCAAATCCAGATAACATATTAAAAACAGGTATGGATTCATGTGAGTTTTTCATTTCTACAAATATTGGAGAGGAATTGAGACCTGTTGAAAAAATAGCTTCTGGAGGTGAAGTGTCCAGAATTATGTTAGCTATAAAGATGTCTTTTCAATCAAAAGACATAGTGAATACTCTGATTTTTGATGAAATTGATTCAGGCATATCAGGTTCAACTGCTGAAAAGGTTGGCTCAACTATAGAAAATTTATCTCATAGTCACCAAATATTATGTATAACTCATCTATCTCAAATAGCAGGGAAAGGTAATTGTCACTATAAAGTTAGCAAAATAGATAATAACAATCATACAAAAGTAAAAATAGATAAATTATCAAAAAAAGAAAGAATACTTGAAATTGCAACATTAATTAGTGGCCAATGTGTTACTGCTTCTAGTAAAAAGCAAGCAATGGAATTATTGCAAATAAATGGATAAATTAATTATTAATGGTGGTATCCCACTTAATGGTGAAGTAGTGATTAGTGGTGCAAAAAACTCAGTATTGCCAATAATGGCAGCTACTATAATAACTCCGGGTAAATATCGATTAAATAATGTACCTAAATTACGTGATACTTCCACTATGATGAGAATGCTTGAAATTGTTGGCGCTAAAGTAAATTTTTCCAATAATATTATGGACATTGATACATCTACTTGTGATAAACCTATTGCCCCATATGAACTAGTAAAAACAATGAGAGCTTCTTTCTATATGCTAGGCCCTTTTTTGAGTCGTTTTAATTATGCAGAAGTCTCGCTTCCTGGTGGCTGTGCCTGGGGACCAAGACCTGTTGATTATCATCTTAATGCTATGGAAATTCTTGGAGCAGAAATAGAACTCTCTGATGGAATGATGATATTAAAAGGTAAACTAGATGGAGCTGTTATAAATTTTACGCAAAAAAGTGTTGGAGCGACAGGAAATACTTTAATGGCAGCAGTAAAAGCTAATGGAACAACAATAATAAATAATGCTGCTCAAGAACCAGATATTGAAACCTTGTGTATTTTCCTTAATAAAATGGGAGCAAATATTACTGGATTGGGTACTAGTACGCTGACAATCAAAGGAACAACACAATTAAAAGCAGATATTGAATATGACATAATACCTGATCGAATAGAAGCTGGAACATTTCTAATTGCTGGTGCAATTACTTCAGGAAATGTTCAGGTTACCAAAGTAAACCCTGAACATTTAAGTATAGTTATTGATTCCTTGATAAAAGCCGGGTATGAATTAGATATTATGAATGATTCTATACTAGTAAGAACTAATAAGAAATCTATACTGCCAGTTAATATTACTACTGCGACATACCCTGGGTTCCCCACAGACCTTCAAGCACAATGGATGGCACTAATGATGAGAGCAAAAGGAAATTCTATAATAACTGAAGAGATATATTGCGATCGTTTTACCCATATCGCTGAGTTAAGTCGATTTGGAGCTCATATAGAACTAAAAAATAATAAAGCATATGTCCAAGGTAATGATGTATTGAAGGGTGCTCCAGTAATGTCTACAGATATCAGAGCCAGCGCATCTCTTATATTGGCTGCATTATCAGCTGAAGGTAGAAGCAGTATATCAAGGATTTATCATATTGATAGAGGCTATGAAAAGATTGAAAGAAAGTTTGCTAATTTAAATGCAGACATAATACGTATTAAAGATTAAATAAGAGAACCGAATAATTTAAAATCTTCTTGATATTTAATTAATAATATCATTAAATTCAATATAATTATTAAAGAGAGAAAATATTATGAATAATCCAAAATGTATTATAATGGCCTTAGTTATAGCAGTATCAACCATTTTCGCAAAAGATGCTGTATTAAAAATTAAGAAGGCTAATACTGCTGATAAAATAATTCAAAATGGTAAAATTAATTTAAGTATAGAATCTACACAAAATATAAAAGGAATTCAGTTTGATATTTTTTAATCCAGAACAACTTAAATTAAATGAAGGTGGAATTATATCTAAAATCTCAAATGTTGATATTTACAGCCGAGTTAAAGATGAAGGTGTTGCAAAAGTATTAATGTTTAGTATGGGTGGAGATAATATACTAGATATTAACATTAATAATATTGCTGAAATTATAGAAATCAATTTTGAACCTATCAATATGTTTAATGGCTCTAGTCAGGTTGAATTAGTAAATATTATATTAGCAGGCAATGCCGGAAATCAGATAAGTTCAGAAACTAAAACTGTTTTTGATGTTTCATATTCAGCGCCACTTAAAACATCAATTTCAAAAAATTACCCTAATCCTTTTAATCCATCAACTACTATTGATTATCAACTTTCTATAAGTGGCAATGTAACTCTTATTGTATATGATATAAAAGGTGCTGAAGTAAAAACTCTTTTAAAGGAACATCAAGAAGCAACCTATCATAATATTATATGGGATGGTAGTAATAATAATGGACAACCTGTTTCAAGTGGACGCTATATTCTAAAAATGATAGCTCCTGGGTATACTGAAACAATAACTATGACTCTAATAAAATAAATAATTTCTAATATAGATTCTTTTTAAAACCCGGCATATAGACCGGGTTTTTTATTTAGCTATAAAAAACTAATTATTATATTCATTTACTATTGGATAAAAGAAAAATAATCAAGTAATATTAATAGTACAATGGATATTAAAATCGTAGTAATCGGTGTTGGGGAAGTTGGATATAATCTTGTAAAAGCTCTTAGTAAAGTAGACTTTGATATTACAGTAATAGATATAGATGAAGAAAAATGTCAAAGAATTACAAATTCAATGGATGTACATGGTATAGTTGGGAATGGTGCTTCTCAAAGAATATTACAAGAAATAGATATGTCTAATACAGACTATCTTTTGGCACTTACAAAAGTTGATGAAGTTAATCTTGTTGCAGCGAAAAGTGCGTATGAAATGGGTGCTAAAAAAATAATTTGTCGCTTAAGAAATACAGAATATTCCCATAAACATGCAATAATTACTCCTGAACAATTTGGAATTGATCATGTTGTCTATCCAGAAAAAGCTGCTCAACGTGATATTGAAAATCTAATTAGAGAAACATCAGCGATAGATATAGAAGAATTTTGTGACGGAGAAATTAATATGGTAGGTATCCAAATAGACCATACTTCACCATTAATTGGAAGAAATGTAAAAAACGTTGAATTATCCAATCCATATGTTCCTCATAAACTTGCACTTATTATTCGTGAAAATACTAGTTTTATTCCAAGAAGTGATACAACTTACAATAAAGATGATATTGGATACTTCATTGGAAAAGTAAAAGATGTTCCTGAGATTCAGAGAATGTCAGGGAAGCCTGCTTTTAAAGTAAAAAACATTATGATTTTAGGAGCCGGGAAAATTGGAAGATTGCTAGCTAAATCTCTCCAGTCAGACTATAATGTACGTATCATAGAAAATGACCATAATAAAGCAAAAAAAATAGGTAAAAGTTTAAGTGATACGCTAGTATTAGATGCAGATGGATTAGATATTGATTTTTTATCATCCGAAAATATTGAACAAACTGATTGTTTTATTGCTGCTACAGAAAACGAACAAACAAATATTTTAGCAAGCCTTCTAGTTAAGCATTATGGTGTAAAACAAGTTATATTGCATATAACAACTACAAATTATTTTCGTGCAGTCAGAAGAATTGGTATAGATGCAATAGTAAGCAAAAACATATCTGCAGTAAATGAAGTACTTAAACTTATTAGAAGTGATCAACAGGAATTATCAATTTCCAGATTTGAAGATTTAGATGTTGATGCCGTTGAAATTTCTCTATCACCAAATTGCCTTTATCTGCGTAAACGGTATATATTAGATCAAATCCCAGATGAACTATGTGTTGCTTCAATTAGTAGAAATAATGAAATCATTATTCCTAATAACTATACTGAAATCCAATCAGGAGATGAATTGCTTGTGATTGTTAAAGAAGAAAATATATCGAAAGCAGAAAAACTATTCCAATAACTCTTTGCAATGATTAGACGTCAATCTATCTATATAGTTGGTGTATTGCTAATTATATTAGGTTTTTCTATGTTTTTCAGTGTTGCCTGGAGTTTAGTGTATGCTGAAGGTGACCTTATACCTTTATTGCAATCAATTGCTGTAACTGTATTATTTGGTATTCTTCTTATTATACTTTTTAGTAGCAAAGAAAAAAAAGAATTATCAATGCATGATGGCTTTGCAGTTGTTACCATTGCTTGGATATCAATGGTTGTTTTTAGCGCGTTACCTTTTTATTTCTCTGGAACATTAAATTATACGAATTCTTTTTTTGAAGCTATGAGTGGTCTAACTACTACTGGAGCCACAGTGTTGGGTCATCCCGATACGTTAAAGATCGAAGACCTTCCACATGGTCTTCTATTTTGGCGTAGTTTTACACAATTTATTGGAGGAATGGGTATAATTGTTTTTAGTATTGCCATTTTACCCCTGCTGGGCATGGGGGGTGTGCAATTATTCCGAGCAGAAGTTGCTGGTCCTACAGCTGATAAACTGACACCAAGAGTTAAGCAGACTGCTAAATTATTATGGGGTATATATCTAGGTTTTGTTCTTATACTTTGTTTAATACTTAAAATTGAAGGTATGTCTTGGTTTGATGCATTATGTCATTCCTTTTCTACTATTGCAACGGGTGGTTTTTCAACACAGAGTCCCAGTATTGGAGCCTATAGTGGACTTATACAATGGACTATTATCATTTTCATGTTTATTGCAGCAACTAATTTTTCACTTCATTATTACTTTATTGCTAAAGGCAAATTTGAATATAATAAAGATAAAGAGTTCCGTGTTTATTTAGGGTTATGTATTATTTTCAGTATATTATTTTTTATTAATATTGTTAGCACTAATCAATATCAAATTAATCTACAAACTTTACGACATTCTATTTTTGCTGCAGTTTCAATTTTAACTACAACTGGTTTAAGTACTGAAAATTTTAATGAATGGCCTGAAATATCAAGGACATTATTATTTTTCATATTATTCATAGGGGGTTCAGCGGGATCAACAACGGGCGGAATGAAAATTATTCGTTTAATATTAGTTTTCCGATATCTTAAATATGAGTTGAGAAAATTATTGCACCCAAAAGGAGTATTTAATATTACAATTGGTAATAAAAATATTAGTGACGATGTAGTTAGAACAACACTAGGTTTTTATCTATTTTATATATTTATATTTATTTTTTGTTCTATACTATTATCAACAACAGGACTCGATATGGTCAGTGCTTTATCAGCTTCAGCTGCAGCAATAGGGAATATAGGTCCAGGGTTAGGAACTGTTGGCCCTTTAGATAATTGGGGCCATTTAACAGATTTGGCTAAATGGATTACAAGTATATGTATGCTCCTTGGAAGATTGGAAATATTTACAGTAGTTGTATTATTTAGTAGAAGCTTTTGGAAATAATGAAATATTTATTAAATAAATTAGAAAATCATATTTGTACTTTAACTATTAATCGTCCAGATCAATATAATGCATTGAATGTTAATGTATTGAAGGAGTTGGATAATTGTTTAGATTGGATATTAAATGAAACAGATGCAAGAGTAATTATAATTACAGGTCAAGGAGATAAAGCATTTATTGCAGGAGCTGATATTCAATCTATGCAAAATATGGATAAAATACAAGCAAATAAATTTTCAAAAATAGGCCAAGAATTAACCTTAAGGATACAAAATTTTACAATTCCTATTATAGCTGCAGTTAATGGATTTGCATTAGGTGGTGGGTGTGAGTTTGCTATGGCATGTCATATTCGCTATGCATCTGAGAATGCAGTTTTTGGTCAGCCAGAAGTAAGTTTAGGCTTAATTGCAGGATGGGGTGGAACACAGCGTTTACCAGATTTAGTGGGTAGAGGAATAGCATTAGAAATACTTTTATCAGGTACTAATATCAGCGCAGAACGAGCTGAATCCATAGGATTAATAAACAAAGTTGTGAAAAAGGAAAATCTAATTTCATCAGCGGAAAAACTTGCACATTCTATAATTCAAAATTCACCTATAGCTATAACTTCTACTCTTAAAGTTGTGAATGTTGATAATAAACTTTCCCTTAAGGAAAGACTTAATTTTGAGAACAATGAATTTGGCAAACTTTTTACAACGGATGATACAAAGGAAGGTTTAACTGCTTTTATAGAAAAAAGAAAACCTAAGTTTAAAGGGAAATAGAGAAATATTTGCTAACACTGACTTTAAAATATTTATTGAATATATCATGGAAACAACAAATATAAGAAACTTTTCTATCATTGCCCATATTGATCATGGAAAGTCAACTTTAGCTGATCGTCTTTTAGAATTTACAAATACACTTTCACCTAAAATGATGAAATCACAGGTTTTAGATAATATGGACTTGGAAAGAGAAAGAGGCATTACAATTAAATCTCATCCAATACAGATGGAATATTTTCACTCAGATAATTCCACTTATATTCTCAACCTAATTGATACTCCGGGACATGTAGACTTTACATATGAGGTTTCGAGAAGTTTAGCTGCTTGTGAAGGAGCATTACTTTTAGTTGATGCATCGCAGGGTGTTGAAGCGCAAACAGTAAGTAATGCTTATCTAGCTACTAATGCAAATCTATCGATTATACCAATCATTAATAAAATAGATACACAAAACGCAGATATAAATGGTTCAATAGAGCAATTAATAGATCTACTGGGGTGTGATAGAAATGATATTTTATGTATTAGTGCTAAAGAGGGCTTAGGAATTGATGCTATTTTTTCTGCTATTATAGATAATATACCATCTCCCAAACTTTCTGGTGAAATTGGTACAAGAGCTTTGATATTTGATTCAACTTTTGATCAGTTTAGAGGAATTGTACCTTATGTCCGTATTGTTGATGGATATTTGGAGAAAGGTATGACAGCACAATATTTTGCCAAACCAGGTAAGCATGAAATAACAGAAGTTGGTATATTAAAAATGAATAAGATGCCTGTAGAACGATTAAGTGCAGGGGATGTAGGCTATGTAGTTACTAATATAAAAAATGTAAATGAAATTAGTGTTGGTGATACTATGACTATAAAAAATAATTTAGCTGAAATACCACTCGCTGGCTATCAGCCTGTAAAACCAATGGTATTTTGCGGTTTATATCCAATTGATTCGCAAGATTATGAAGATTTAAGAGTAAGTCTTGAAAAGTTACAATTAAATGATGCAGCTTTAACATTTGAACCAAATACATCAATTGCGCTAGGTTTTGGATTTAGATGTGGTTTTTTGGGTCCTTTACATATGGAGATTGTTCAAGAACGACTAGAACGTGAATTTAATATGAATCTTATTTCTACTTGTCCAAACGTAAACTATTATATTAAAACTAAAAATGGAAAAAGTATAGTTATTAATAATCCCTCAGATATGCCCGATACAGTAGATATAGACTTAATTAATGAGCCTTATATTAAAGCAGAAATCATTTCTCCAGCTGAATATATTGGCACTATAATGAAACTTTGTATAAAAAAAAGAGGTATTTATAAATCAACTACTTATTTAACAACAGATAAGGCACAGTTAATATTTGATATGCCTCTTGGGGAAATTATATTTGATTTTTTTGAAAAACTAAAATCTATTAGTCGTGGATATGCATCATTTGATTATGAAATTACTGATCAAAAAGAAGGAGATTTGGTCAAACTCGATGTTCGCATATCTGGCGAGATTATTGACGCTTTGAGTATTATAGTACATAGGACTAATGCATATAAGCATGGGTCCTCACTCTGCAAAAAATTAAAGGAAGGAATTCATAGACAGCAATTTGAAATACCTATACAAGCCTCAGTAGGCGGTAAAATTATTGCAAGAGAGACAGTTAAAGCATTTCGTAAAAATGTAATTGCTAAATGCTATGGAGGAGATATCACGCGAAAACGTAAACTACTAGAAAAACAAAAATCAGGGAAGAAAAGAATGAAACAAGTTGGGCTAGTTGAATTGCCTCAGGAAGCATTTTTAGCAGCACTGAAAATAGATAGTGACTGATAAATATCTAAGTTTATCATACTGGAAGGTATCCAGAAATATTTTCTATTCATTAGTTTTTATTCTTCCTATGTTGTTTATTTATGAGGCAATGTGTTTTATATTGTTTGTTGGAAATACGATTATAGTGCGAAATGGAGCAGATATCTTATTTCGGCAGTTATTTCAAATATTTGCTGAACATTCTGAGCAAGTATATGCGCTTACACTCTTATGTTTAATCTCAATTATTATTTACTTTAATTGGGATGTCATTAAGGATGAAAGATTAAAATTCTCATATCTTATTTATATGTTGATTGAAAGTCTTTTTTGGGCATTAATTTTAATAATTACAATGAGCATTATAGATAATATTTTATTATCTGTACTTAATCGCAATATAATCTCTGAACAGTTTTATTTAGCAATTGGCGCTGGAATTTGGGAAGAAATATTATTCAGATTAGCTGCAATCACTATTTTACTCTTATGTATGCATAAGGTATTCGGTTATAGCGGTACATTTTCTACAATTATAGCAATACTAATCTCTGCAGTTCTATTTTCCATTTTTCATTATTTTGGGCCATATGGAGAAAGTTTTATGTATAAGAGTTTCTATATTAGATTATTTGCTGGGATATTGCTTGGTTCATTATATATTGTTCGTGGTTTGGGTATAACAGTATATACACATATTATTTATGATTTAACAATCATAAGTTTCCCAATATTGCTGACATAATGATTTTTAATAATAAAAATTAAAATAATAATATGCATCCAATTTTATTACAGATAGGACCATTTACAATTTCATCATTTGGTGTGATGATGGTTATGGCTTTTTTATTAGCTAATTATATTCTACGTAAAGATGTAATTGCAGAAGGTTATGATCCCATAGTAGCAGAAGATATAACTTTTAGAGCTGCCATTGGAGGAATAATAGGTGCCAAAATATATTATCTTATTGAAACCATTGATTCTGGACAGGCATCAGATAATTTGAATGGATTGAGTGAAGTAATTGCAGGGGTATTTACCCTTTCAATTAGTAGAGTTGCAGAGGGTGTACAAATATTCGGAGCTGGGCTTGTATTCTTGGGTGGGTTCATTGGAGGATTATTAACTGTTAGCTGGTATGTATATAGAAGGAAATTAAGATGGTTACAAGTAGCAGATTGGGTAGCTCCAGTTTTAGTATTAGGACATGGTATTGGTCGCATAGGATGCTTCCTTGTAGGCGATGATTATGGGACTCCATCAAATTTGCCTTGGGCATGTACATTTCCTGAAGGATTGCCTCCAACTTATATTGCTGTTCATCCCACACAGTTATATGAAATGACGGCCTATTTTGCTATATTTATAATCCTTAGATATAGAAAAAATAACCAGAAATTTCCTGGAGAATTAATGTTTGAATATTTATTTTTAGCTGGATTTGCAAGATTCATGGTAGAGTTTATTCGTACAAATACAAAATATTGGTTTGATCTATCTGGTGCACAATATCTATCTATTATTATGATGGCGATAGGTATATATCAATTATGGAAATGCCGACGTATTGGGAGTGCTGACTCATTAGACGCACTATAATCCTATTCACAAAATGAATGAGCATACAAAGTGTATTTTATGCGATAGTAATAAAACAGATCACTTTATTAATGTATTAGATCGACTTGCCCAAAAATCTAAAGATTATGAATTAGTTAGATGTAAGTGTAATTTTATTTATTTGAATCCTCGTCCTGATTGCAAAAATATATCGTCATATTATAGGTCAAGTAATTATAATCCTCATAATAAATTCAATAATTATATTTGGAGTAAAATTTATAAATATATTCAATCAATAGCCTTACGTTGGAAGTATAAGAAAATATACAATTTTATTACAAGAGGCAAATTGCTAGATATTGGAGGAGGAAATGGAGAATTTGCTGAATATATGCTTACTAAAGGCTGGCAAGTTGTTATGCAAGACAAGATATCTGATATATCTCTTGAAAATAATTCATATAAATTTGTAAAAAATCTAAATGAGATTAATAGCAAGGGATCTTTCGATGTAATTACATTATGGCATTCACTCGAACATATTCATAATATTGATATTTTATTTGATCGTATCAATTATTTTCTAAATCCAGAAGGACTATTGTTAATTGCTGTGCCAAATATAGAAGCGCCAGAGAGGAAAATATTTGGGAAATATTGGGCCCCATTTGATGCACCAAGACATTTATACCACTTTGATCCACATACATTAAAAAGGCTATGTGCAAAATATAATTTCAAAATATTAAATAAATACTCTTTATATCAAGATACGCCATACAATATTATTCTAAGTTTTACAAAATTAACTCTTATAAATATTATTAGAGCTGCATTTTTATCGTTTATATCTATAATTCAAATATTATTCAGAGGACCTGATTATTCATCCTCTTTATTAGTTATTTGCAAAAAAAACTAATATATTTCGTCTTCATCATTATAATATCTTGTTATTATTTACCTGAAGGTATAGGTGAAGAAAATAAGATTATAGTAATGGTATCAGAGGCAGATAAGGAAATTGTAGAACCTCAGATATTAGATTTGTTTTCACATATTATTCATACACCGCAGCCAGAAACTGAATTTTCTATTACATTCAAAAATCCTTGGGATTTAGATAAAGTAAATAAATACTCTAATTTAATTATAGTGTCACTTGATTTTCCTGTAGATACAACAGGAGATTTATTAATGTCTAGAATAGCAGTCAAAAACAATCAGCATAATGATTTATTTGTGTTAAAGGATTTATTTGCAACAAAACAAACTGTATGTGCGATACATACAGTTGATGCAATAGCTCTGGAATTAGTTCTAAATAATAATAAAAAATGGATATTGAATGAATTTAGAAATACACAATATAAAAGAATAAAATCAAATATATATCAATATGGCAAGAATTCTATAATCTCACGAAGAATAAAAGAGATGTTTGATTATAGTATTCATCTACAACCTGATTATAATATTATAAAATTTGATTCACTTAAACCATTTATATGGATAGGAAGAGGGATGCCATATAGATGGATAACATTACATAAAAGCAGTAAGGATATTTTCAAAAACTCTATTAGTGCTTGGCCTGAATTAGAAAGGATGTATTCAGAAACGCTTCCAAATATACAGATATCTAGTAATTATAGGAATACAGAAATAATATTTTATAATAAAGAAAACAGGCATTTAATGAGAGGAATATATGAACATGAAGAAAGTGAGTCGGGTGGCCCTTTTTTTGTTTATATATTTGATACTGAGACAGATAATGAAGTAATTTTGGTAAGTGGGTTCATCAATTATCCTGGACATAATAAAATATTATTATTGAAACAGTTAGAAATGATTGCATTTACACTACATAAAGGAGATATATAAATATGAATGGTAAAGCTGCAATTTTAATTGGTAGTGATACCGATAGAGAAACTTTGGAGGCAGCAAGAAAATATTTTGAATATTTTAAGATTCAAATGGAATTAAAAGTAATGTCAGCTCATAGAAATCCAGAAGAAGTAAGCCAGTTTGCTCAGACTGCACGTAGTAATGGCTATAGTGTTATTATTGGAGCAGCTGGGATGGCAGCTCATTTAGCGGGCGCATTAAAGGCGCACACAACTCTACCTGTAATAGGTGTTCCGTTATCAGGAGGGATTCAGGATGGATTAGATGCATTATTTTCTACTGTTCAAATGCCAAAGGGTGTACCTGTTGCCACTATGGCTGTTGGTAAAGCAGGAGCTATCAATGCTGCAATATTAACAGCAGAAATACTTTCTTTAAATAATGAATATCTTGTAGATAAATTACAGAGTTTTAAAAAGAATGGAAGTAAACTGTAATTGTTAAGAAAAATACTGATTACAGGTGGTGAGGGACAAGTAGGTAAAGCTCTCAAACTATCACTTGCTAATAAATTTAAAATTCTATCTACATCTAGAAATCCATCTTCCAAAGATCTTCTTAATAATATTACTAAAATGAATATTATCAATAGAGATAATGTTTTTAAAGTTATTAAATCTTTTCAACCTGATATAGTTATTAATTGTGCGGCATATAGTGATGTAGATGATAATGAAATTGATAAAAGCTTATCCCATCAAGTAAATGTCAAGGGCCTTGATAATATATTACATTCAATATCAAGAGACACTCAAATTATTCAGATTTCATCTGATTATGTATTCGATGGTAATAATGGACCTTATATTGAGAGTGATCATACTTTTCCAATTAATTACTATGGTAAGAAAAAACTTGAAGCTGAAAACCTCCTAAGAGGATCTATAAATAAATGGTCAATAATACGACCTAATGTTATATATGGAGATGATTTATTCGCTAAATCAAATTTTTTTGGATGGGTTTATAAGTCTTTAATAAAAAATAAGCAAATATCAATTGTAACAGATCAAATATCAAATCCTACCTATGTAAAGGATTTGGTAGACTCTATTTTTCAATGTATAATAATGTCTTATGAAGGCATTTTACATTTTGGAAGTGATAATTATATAAGCAGATATGAATTCGCAATCGAATTAGCAGGAATATTTAGATTGGATGACTCACTTATTGTCCCAACAACTACAGAAATATTAACTAGGGATGTTGCTTCTTACAATGCAATTCGCCCAAAACATAGTGGGCTTGATACAAATAAAATAGAAAAAGAATTAAATATTAATACATATTCAACTTCATACTCTCTTAGAGAAATGAATAATATTCTGAATTAATAATGAAAGCATTAGTCATCTCTCCTACATATAATGAAAAAAATAATATTGCAGAATTAATTTCTCTTATATCGAAAATAAAATATTCTCTAGATATTTTGATTATTGATGATAATTCTCCTGATGGTACAGCTGATATAGTAAAAAAAATAAAAAAGAAAAATGATAATATTTATATTATTGAAAGAAAATATAAAATGGGTTTAGGTACTGCTTATTGTGCCGGGTTTCAATGGGCTATTGAGAGAGAATATGATATAATAATTCAGATGGACGCTGATCTATCGCATAATCCATCTGATATACCTAGATTAATAGATGAAACAAACAAACATGATCTTATAATTGGTAGTCGCTATATTAAAGGAGTCAATGTTGTGAATTGGCCAATTAGGAGATTACTGTTAAGTTATTTTGCAAACACGTATGCACGTTTGTTTATTGGATTGAAAATTAATGATTTGACAGGAGGGTATAAATGTTTTAAACGAGAGGTGCTCTGTGCAATTGAATTAGAAAATATTAAATCACAAGGTTATTCTTTTCAAATTGAAATTAATTTTCTAGCTTGGATTAAAGGGTTTAAAATTAAAGAAATACCTATTGTATTTACGGATAGAACCATTGGGGAATCAAAAATGAATAGAGGTATTGTTATCGAGGCTATATTGATGGTTCCTAAATTACTTATACGTAAATTATTTAAAATAAATTAAAATTTATCTTAAAAAGATTGCTAAATAACAATGTCCAGATATATTCTTGAATTTGAAATTCCTCTTAAGGAGTTAGAGGATAAAATTGATGCTATGAAAACAACTGGCATTAAGACAGGAATGGATGTTTCTGATGCCTTAGTTCAATTAGAAGAAGAATTGTCAGAAAAAAAGAAATTAATATACAATAATTTAAGTCGATGGGAGAGAGTACAACTAGCAAGGCATCCTAAACGTCCCTATTCCTCAGATTTTATAAGTAGAATTACAGAATATTGGTTTGAATTACATGGTGATCGTCATTTTTCAGATGATCCAGCAATAATCTGTGGTATTGCTATAATAGAGCATTTAAAAATTATGATAATTGGACAAGAGAAGGGCAGGGGTACAAAGTCAAAATTATTTAGAAATTTTGGCATGGCTAGACCCGAAGGATATAGAAAATCACTTAGATTGATGAGATTAGCAGAAAAATATAATCTGCCTGTAGTAACACTTATTGATACGCCTGGTGCATACCCAGGTTTAGGCGCAGAAGAAAGAGGCCAAGCTGAAGCAATAGCTCGAAATCTTTTTGAAATGTCGCGATTGAAAGTGCCTATAGTAAATATTGTAATAGGCGAAGGAGCATCTGGAGGTGCTCTTGGAATTGGAATAGGAGATAGTATCATTTGCTTTGAGAATACTTGGTATTCAGTTATTTCTCCTGAGGGTTGCGCATCAATCTTATTCAGAGATTCTAAAAGGGCATCTGAAGCTGCAGATTCAATGATGGTAACTGCAAAAGATTTATTGGAATTGGGTATTGCAGATAAAATTTTACCTGAACCAGAGGGTGGAACTCATTTCGATTATGATAAATCAGCCAATACATTAAAAGAAGCTATATTAAAATCTATCAATGAACTAATTAATATTTCACCAAATGCTAGAATTGAAAATAGAATCAAAAAATATGAAAAAATGGGCAAATGGACAAATGGATAAAATTGGCACTTCAATTGAAAATTGGGATAAAGAGACATTTGATACTAATAGAAGTGATTATCTTAAGTTCATTAATAATATTAAAGATGAACAGATTCAAATTAGTATGGGAGGTGGTACAATAGCAATTGAGAAACAACATAATAAAAAGCGTCTTACTGCACGTGAAAGGATTGACAATCTTATAGATACCGGGACACATTTTTTTGAAATAGGAATATATGCAGCTTGGCAAATGTATGATGAATATGGTGCGCCTCCAGCTGCTGGAATAATTGTTGGGGTAGGAATTATTAAAGGTTTTGATGCTATGATTGTTGCAAATGATGCAACTGTAAAAGCAGGAGCTTATTTTGAAGTTACATTAAAGAAAACTCTTAGGGCACAAAAAATAGCTTTAGAAAATAATATCCCAATTATTTATTTAGTTGACTCTGCAGGCGTCTTTCTGCCTATGCAGGATCAAGTTTTCCCTGATGAAGCTCATTTTGGTAGAATATTTTATAACAATGCTAGACTTTCATCTTTGGGAATAACACAGATTGCTGCTGTGATGGGCCCTTGTGTGGCTGGTGGCGCATATTTACCTGTTATGTGCGATAAATATATAATTGTTGAAGGAGCTAGTATGTTTTTAG
>Ga0187827_10000805_pt1 | contig 47763 bp, 39 predicted proteins | sample ETNtaG_39_FD_167969 | JGI IMG/M metagenome (GOLD analysis project Ga0187827, IMG submission 167969) | Marine microbial and viral communities from oxygen minimum zone, Eastern Pacific Ocean - ETNP2014_SV_150_PacBio MetaG (Illumina Assembly) | ecosystem: Environmental > Aquatic > Marine > Hypoxic...
ACTTCTGATACTGTTTTATCCACAGAAATTGAAAGGTAAAATACAGAAAGAATTTTTATCTTATTGTGAAAATCCTAATGTTCAGCATACGCTTGTGATAATCAACGATGATTTTTATAAAAAAACGAAATTTCTTTCAAATCTGGAAAAGATAGTTAGACCTCTGGATATGAGAACTCCTTTCAATTCAGATTTAAAAAAATGGGCAGGTGTACTTTTTAAAGAAAAAAATATATATGCAACAGCAGATGCCATTACACAAATAGTTCATTTATTTGGAGATTCCATATATCATATTGCAAACGAAATAGATAAAATCTGTATTGGGTTCAAGGGTTCAAGAAAAATAACAGGAAAAGAGATAAAGGAAAGCCTACTTTGGCAAAAGTCATATCAAAACTGGGAATTTTTGGATGTCCTTGCTAGGAAAAAATTAAACGATGCTCTTATTCGGGGAGAATCCTATCTTAATTTGGTACCTGACTTTTCTATTGTGATGAATGTACTTATTACATTTTTTACCAGTCTTTATTATTTAAAAATTTCTAATGGAACTTTCTTATCAAATATTAGTTCTATTCCTCTATCACCGTATGTAAAAAAAAGAATACCCATTGGAGCAAAGCATTATTCGTTAAATGAAATTGAAAATATTATTCATTATCTTGCATCTTTAGACAGGAAAATAAAAACATCAACCATCAATCATGAGTCAGCTTTCACGAAATTCCTCTTCCATGCAATCAGTTAGTCAGAAGAATAGATATCAATATTCTGATGAAGAGTTGATTGCCAGCTTTCAAAATGGTAATGAACAGGCATATAATGAATTGGTCCGGCGTTATAGGAATCGATTAATGACATTTGTTTTTAGGTTTGTCGGAGATATGGAATCATCAGAAGATATTGTTCAGGACACTATGGTCAAAGTGTTTACCCATAAACATTATTACAAAGAGATTGCTAAATTTTCAACTTGGATCTATACCATAGCAGGAAACCTTGCAAAGACAGAATTGCGAAAGCGGAAAAGACGAAAGGTAACCCTTTTAAGTCAAATGAATACTGATGATAGGAAATATGAAATTCCATCTACAGAATTACAATCGGAAGACATAGTTCAGGGGGAGTACACAGAGAGATATATTCAGAAAGCAATTTTGCAATTACCCCTTCATTTCAGGACAGTAGTTATCTTGAGAGATATTCAGGAACTTTCTTATGAAGAAATCAGTAATATTGTCAATGTTCCCCTTGGAACGGTAAAATCAAGAATTAATCGTGCTCGATTGCAACTGCAACAAACACTTAAAGAATATAGATAAAAGGAGGAAAGCTTATAGATGAATCGTTATCAGTTTGAAGATTTAATATCAGATTACCTAGAAAATAAATTATCCATCCCGAAAAGAAAAGAATTTGAAGTTTTTTTAGATTCAAATTCGGAGTGTAGGGAAATTGTGGAATCCGTAAAAAATAATATGGTTTCAATAAGATCTATGAATCCGGTCTCAGTCTCGGATGGATTCATGGATGGTTTGAATCGTAAATTAGAAATTGAAAAGAACAAACCGGTAAGTTCTTCACACACAGGTAGGACCTATTTTGGATTTACTCCTGTATATGCGAGTGTTTTCTCTGTTGCATTAGTGTGTTTTATATGGATAGGGATACAGTTATTACCGAATACTAAATCAGGAAAAATATCTCAACCATTAAAACAGGAAGAACAGATTGTTATTCAGAAACCAAATAGTTCTCCACTATTGACAAATCCGCATACTATGAATGCTCTTGCTACAACAAAAGATAAGGATAAGGTTGATTCAACCTCTGTTAAAGAGAAACATAGAAAACCCTCCTTTCCCCTTGATGATAAAGCAACTTTTGTGAAAGATAACTAAATTATTCCAAACACTCCTTTATCACCCCCATTGATTATATTAGTTTACCAGTGGGGTTTTTTTTAGTTTTCACTGATTTGTTTGGAATAAGTTCATGAATATCAAAGAGTTTAATTAGAGTAATAAAATTCTCTTATGACGGGAACTCCATTAATCATAATCGCTCTTTTAATAATATTAAGTATTACAATTTATACTTATTTTAAAAATGGAAGTAAAAAAAAATTGGGTGATAATGAACTTGAAGACCATCTGAAAGTTTTTATTGAGACAGATGAGGATAATAGCATACAAAATCAATTCAGTGAACTTGTCCAGACTGTTTGTACATCTATACAAGCAGTAAACTCAGAATATGAATCTGCTGTATATATCTTACATTTTAAGAATAATCAATTTTTACTTCAGAAAGGTTCATCAACAAAATATATTGACAAAATTCATTCAGATGTTATACTGGCGAATAAATTGTTTTCTCAAGAGATAAGTCAGCTGTTTAAACAAAATGAATATTCCAGTTGTTTTGATGCATTTTTCGGTGAAAAGCAGTGGTCAGGGAGTGAATGTATTATTGGCTCACAAATCATGTACAAGAATCATCCTGTGGGTTTTATATTAGTTTATTCAGATCACTTCAGTAAAATTCAAAGCCGGGATCTGAATATCATACGATATAACGGAAAATTTTTAACCTTGGGAATGACAAAAATTGATAAAATTGAATCACTTCTGGCAGATAATTATTATAATTCTCACATTAGCCAATTGTATAAATCGATTGATATGTACTCTAAAGAAGAGGATATTTATGAAGCAGTAGAAGGTTTGTGCCATCGATTTTTTACCTATGATAAATTAAGTATTTCCTTTTTGGTTGATGAAGAAAATGCCCAATTGAAATGTGTAGATGGAATAAAAGATGATATTAATCTCGGATTTGAATTTAATATTCATGGCTCTCTGCATGGTAGAGCTATATTAAGAGATGAGAGTATCCGGTCAAATAACTGGAAAGAAGATTATTCTGAAACATATAGATTTAATGATAATTCAGATAAACAACATAATTTTTTATCTGTCATAATCCTTCCGGTTTATATAAAGAACACTGTAAAAGGTATTATTGGCCTGGAACGACTGACATCCAAACCTTTCGATGATTCGGACCAAAAACTACTTGAATTATTATCTTCAACTTTGGGTTATATATTATCTTGGTTAAAAGAATTTCAAAAGATTCATAAATCATCGACTCATGATGGGTTAACAAGAGTGTTAAATCGAAAAGCATTTGATGGGCGTATGGTAGAGGAGATAAACAGAGCAAGCCGTACTCACCAAAGTTTAGCAGTTATCATGTTTGATTTAGATAAATTCAAACGCATCAATGATACTCACGGTCATCCCTATGGTGACTATGTTATTAAATCAACAGCACAGATATTAAAGGAGAGTGTGCGAAATATTGATATTGTAGCACGATATGGTGGGGAGGAATTTATCATTATATTAGTGGATACAGATATTCCAAAATGTCGCCATGTTGCAAAAAGAATGGTGAGTAATATCGCGAAATTTAATTTTGACTATGAGGATGTTAATGTCCGTATGACTATCAGTGCAGGAATGGCGGAATTCCCTGCAGATGCTGATAAAATAGAACCTTTGATAGGGAAAGCAGATGAAGCATTATATGAATCAAAAAGGCAAGGTGGTAATATGGTTTCTTTCACACAAAAGGATTCCATTGTCTCAAGATAATAAATCAGTAAAATTTATATCAGCATCGGGGATGCTAAACTGGTTTTATTTTATTCTGTTTGTCTTAGCTTTCAATCTTGGTGGATGTTCCTCCACATCTACAAATATACAAATCCAGCCGCAGTCAAAAGTATCTGAGTCCCCAAATCCGGAAGCATTAAAATATTTTATGGAAGGTCAATTGTATATAAATCAGGGGAAATATGCGATGGCATCGGTGGAATTACAGAATGCTTTATTGATTGACAAAAATGTAAGTACAATTCACCTTTCTCTTGCAGATTGTTATTGGATGTTAAAAAAACCAGACTTATCAATTTTTCATATGAGAAATGCAATTGAGATAGAATCTGAGAACCAAAATATAAAAGAATTATTAGCAAAACGTTTTTTTGCTTTAAAACAACTAAATGACGCAGAAAATGTTTATCTGCAATTATCTATGGAGTATCCTGATTCAATAAAATATATTCTCTCCTTAGCAGAGTTAGCACGATTACAAAATAATTTAGAGGAGGCAATTTTCTATTACCAGAAGGCACATAATGTTAATCCACAAGAACTATCTTATTTAGAAACTGCGGTAGATTTGGCATTACAATTAGGGAATGAATCTCTAACGATTGCTTTGACGCAGAAATTAATATTATTAAATCCATCTAATTTGAATTACATTAATAAAATGATTAATATTTCTTTGGCATTTGGTAATAAAGACAAAACAATTTGGTCAATGAAAAAAATGCTGGAATTGACTGGATATTCTGTGAAGATGATGAATCAATTAGGTATTCTTTATTTTGATAATGGCCAACCTGATTCATCAATAGCTGTGTTCACCAATGTATTAGATGAAGAACCCAAGAACCAAACAGCTCTACATTATTTAACATTAATTTATGACGAAATGGGTAATTTTTTAAAAGCAGAGGAATTCGCTAGAAATCTGATTATTCATTATTCTGACAATCCAATTGGATTTTCTGATTTAGCTTTGTTATATCTGAATCATAATGAAATTAATAAAGCGATTAAAATTCTTTTACCGGCTTCGAAACAATTCCGGTCTAATTATATGATTCAATTTTTAACAGGGCTCGTCCTGAATCAAACTGACAATAAAAATTCTGCAATTCCTTTTTATGAACGAGCATTAGTACTAAATCCTAACTCTAGAAAAACCATGCATAATCTTTCTATACTTTATGACTCCATACAGTTATGGACGAAGTCTGATAGTCTATACAAAAATTTAATTGCAACAGATACAACGGATGCTCAGGCATATAATAATTTTGCATATAGTTTAGTAGAACGGAACGAACAATTAAATTTAGCTTTGGAACTATCTCGTAAAGCTGTTCAACTTGTTCCTGAGAGTGCCGCCTATTTGGACACCATGGGATGGATATTATTCAGGATTGGGAATAACACAATGGCATTGGAATACATAAAGCAATCCATAAAATTTGAAAATGATAATGCCATTGTGTTGGAACATTTAGGTGATGTATATAAAGCCAATAATAATATTTCTGGTGCCAAAACTTATTGGAAAAAGGCCTTTAATATCAACCCAAGCAATGAAGAGTTAGAGAAAAAATTAAGTGCACCTTAATAATCATAGTATTATTCTGTGTGTTGGATTAATTATTTCAGGTTGTAGTACTTGGATTCAAAGGGAAGGATATCAAAAAGTCCATATTAGAGATCATGATAACACAATTGATAATATTTCAATTACTCGCTGTACGGGTAAAGGGCAGATTTCTTCTGTGAATCCATTAAAAGGAAAACTCTATTTTTCCTTTATATCAACTAGGGATAGCTCTCAAGTTCATATTAAAGATTTTTTGGGTCGCAAACTCTACTCTATTAAAGGAAATACTCATGGATTTTCTATAATAAATCATCAAAATAGTAACAAACATGACCTGAATAATTTGATTCAATATTACTCATTAAGTGATGTGGTTACTCCCATGGTTCTCCAGAATTATTTGTGGGGAAAAATAACCATCTCCGATATGCAATTAAAAGATGAATCTGGTATCAATATTAGAAATGGTTCTATTTTCTTCTCTAACAATCAATCACAGGAAAACAAGTTAGTTGATACCGTGCAAATAAAATTGAACGATCCTAAAATTGATTTAACTATTGAAATTATAGAACGCGAATTTTATGAAGATATTTCTTTCTATAAAAATGAACTAAATAATTAAAATATGAAAAATAATAAAACACTATCAATGGTGATTCCTGTTTATAACGAGGCTTTATCATTAATCGAATTGTACAACGAAATAAAGATAAACGTTGCTCAATTTCCGATATGGGAAATATTGTTTATTGATGATGGTTCAACGGATGACTCAGTAGAAATTATCAGGTCTTTGCATGAGAAAGACAAACGAGTAAAATTGATTCAATTTCACAGAAATTATGGAAAATCTGCAGCTTTATCAGAAGGATTTAAAAATGCTACGGGGGATATTATTTTAACTATGGATGCAGATTTGCAGGACGATCCGAGAGAGATTGGTAATTTATTCAATAAAATTCAGGAAGGTTATGATTTGGTTTCGGGATGGAAAAAAACAAGAAGAGATCCATTATCAAAAAAAATACCATCCAAAATTTTTAATTGGGTAACAAAATTGATGACAGGAGTAAAAATCCATGATTTTAATTGTGGGTTAAAAATATATCGTAAACACGTGGTAGATTCTCTGGACATTTATGGGGGACGGCATCGTTACATTCCTGCTTTGGCTAGTCAGAAAAGATTTAAAATAGGAGAAATTTCTGTCAATCACCGAGAACGAAGATATGGAACAACAAAATACGGAGGGGCCAGATTATTTCACGGATTTTTTGATTTACTTACTATTTTGTTTCTCCATCGTTATACTCAAAATCCACTCCATTTATTTGGCTATTTAGGGCTGATTAGTATATCGATTTCCTCTGGGGCTGAAATTTATGTAGTTATTTTAAAATTGTTTTTTAATGAACCTTTTAAGATTCATTTCGCGTTAATCGTGTTTGGTGGTATGCTATTTGTTTTGGGCTTATGGTTTTTTTCGATTGGATTAATTGGTGAAATGATTGCAAAAGTAACTCAGCATAGAGAAAATAGAATCAAACAGATTCTTAAATAAGTTATGGAAAAAACCGTCCTTCCGGTTATATCCGTTATTACTCCTACATTCAATAGAGCAAATGAATTGTCTTTTTTGCTACACTCAATTCAAAATCAAACTCTCGACCATTCTCTTTTTGAAATGATTATAGTGGATGATGGATCTACAGATAATACTGAATCATTAATACCTTCAATATTGGAAAAAATAGATTTTAATCTTAAATATTTAACAAAAAATAATCAAGGCCCCGGTGCTGCAAGAAATCTTGGGATTGAAAATAGCATGGGGGATTTGATATTATTCATCGATTCAGATTGTGAAGCTGATGAAAGATGGATGGAAGTAATATACGATGAATATTTAAATAATAGATTTGATGCATGCGGAGGTCCTGACGCAGCTAAAAGAGATTTTACACCCCTGCAAAAGGCAATTGATTATTCAATGACATCTTTTATTACAACAGGAGGTATGAGAGGGCACAGCACTAAAATGATCGCAAAATTTTATCCCCGTTCTCACAATATGGGTGTGACGAAAACATTAATCAAACAAGTTGGAGGGTTTGGATCTCTCAGACATGGACAGGATATTGAGTTGAGTCATCGAATAATAAAATCTGGTGCAAAGATAAGGTTTATTCCTGATGCGATAGTCTATCACAGGCGGAGGACTTCCCTGAGATCATTTTTCAAACAGACATTTAATTGGGGAGTCGCCCGAATCAATTTGTATAAAATTGATAAATCCCTTTTAGAACCCATCCATTTTTTCCCATCAATTGGTCTATTATCTGCCACATCTATTCTGGTAGGATGTATTTTGACCAATTTGTTTTTTTTACATGTCATGAAACTTGGATTAATCCTTTTTTTGATTCAATGCATTCTTGGGATGATAAAATATAAGGATATAAGAGTATTTGGATATTTACTATTAGTTATCCCAACTCAAATTTTCGGATACGGTTCGGGATTTCTAGTTGCCTTTACCAAACGGGTTATATTTAATTATGATACATTCACAGGTTTTGAAAAAAAATATTATTCTAATTAATTATTTGGAAAATGTTAAGCGATGTTTGTCCTTTTAACTCCCGTTAGAAACGAAAAAGAACAAATTGAAAACTTAGTAAAATGTATTGTAAACAGTACATTTAAACCTGATTTTTGGATTATTATTGATGACCATAGTACAGATGGTTCAGTAGATGAAATAAAAAGTTTATCTAATTATAATCCATTTATCCATTTAGTTGAATCACTGGATAACCCCTCAGAATATATGGGGATGAATTATTCACAGGTTTTAATTAATGGGTGGACATATTGTCTTTCAAAATTAAAAAGTGAAAATATATCATATATTGGCATATTAGATGCAGATATTGAATTCGATTCTGAATATTGGGAACAATTAAAAAATAAACTTGATTCCGAAAAGGAGATGGGAATTGTCTCAGGATCATTGACAAATAACAATTCAGGAAAAATTGTTCTCGAAAAAAACCAACGGCATCATCTTCCGAGAGGAGGGATGAGACTTATTAAAAGTGATTGTTTTTATGATATTGGTTCAATCATAAAAAGTAGAAGTCCCGATGCAGTTATGAATGCCATTGCTCGTGCCAAGGGATGGAAGACATTGTTGATTCCTGAACTTCACTGTCTCTCCATTAGACCTACGGACTCGAAAGGAGAGATTAGCGGTGGATTCAGTAGAGGACAACGGGCATGGAATCTTCAAAATCCGATTATTCAGGTGCTCATCAGAGGATTTGGTTATATGTTTAAAATAGGATTTAGATTCGGATTTAATTATGTTAGAGGATATTTTTTCGAATTAGTAAAAATGGGGGAAAAAGTTGAAAATGAATTTTTAATTTATTATTATCATAGAATGAGATATAGGGAATGGTGGAATCACTATATTAATAAATTAACAGGGGTTACAAGTCCATATCGATTTATTTGTTAAAAAATTGAGTTCCTCAATAATGAGTTTATTTTATACAAGCAAATAAAGTCCTTGTATTGTTTTGTTGTTGATTTTCCATATTATCAGAGTCACTTCCTAACGGAATTACATCTTTAAAACCAGTGTTATTTTTGATTAGGTCAATAATGTACTCATTTGTCCAATCTTCAAGCTTACCAGCATATTGTTTTTCATGTGCCTGTCCAGTATCTAGGAATAAAACTTTTTTAGTTATTTTATCTAAGAGATGTATCAAAGTAATGTGGGAATGATCAATATATCCCATGACAAAATGATGAAGAATGCTCAAACAAGATACAATATGAAATTGTTTATCCGATTTTTTTAAATAATCTATAATATCACATTGTATTATTTCATCTGCAGCAAGTCCATTTATTATTTTGCCGATTTTAACAGAACTTTTATCAATATCAACTCCTTTAACTTTGAACCCTTTTTCCTTAAATGAGGATAAAAAGTATCCATAAGAACAGGGCAAATCAATGTATGATTTCCCATCGATTCCTGATTCATTTAAAAATTTGAATATCATTGTAAGTCGGTCATCACAATTTCTGATGAGTTTCCATGATTCAATTTCTGGTTTATTGAGGGGTTGATAATATTCAAAATCATAAATTTGTTGACTTTTTAAAATGGTTTCCTGTAAATAAGAATATGATTCATCAGCTATCTTTACATTTATATGTGAGTCTCCTTTTACATAATGAATGGCACAGCGATGGTGTCCATCCACAATTTCGTAATAATTAGATTGTTTTATTTTTTTGACCCATATCCATGATCCGGGTTTTGAATGACCTTTCCCTTGCATTTCATTTGAATGATATTGTTTCCCGGTTTTCATTGAGAAAAACATTTTTTTATATTCTTTCATCCAATCAATGATTCCAGATTCAGTTGTTTTACCCATAAAATGACCTTTATAGATTAAACAAGTTTTTCCCATGATAAAATAATCAGTATTTTTGAAATCTTCGTCATCGCTTTCATCATTTAAGTCACTTCTTAAATAACTAACGTAAGGTGATTTTTTTACAAGTGTAGATATTCGAGAATATTCATTTGTTAATTCAATCCATTTTTTCAGTGGGTAACCTGCCTGTTGCCCAATTAATAATTTGTTTAAGGGCAGGATTGTCTTACATGGGAAACCTAAGTATTTCTGCAGTTTATAGGGTTTTTTAACTAACAATTCTGATAATGTTATTTTATTATTATTATAGTGTTTATATAGGATAAAAAAGCATTTTAATGCAATGTGATTTTGAACGATCTGTTTGAGGGCCCTCTTCATATTAATCAGATTTTTTCAAAACGCAGCGGATTACAGTTGGATTACTATCTTTAATAATGGAAACATTATCTAATTCTTCAAAAAAGAGAGTTTTTATATTTGGGAAAGCGGTATTCAATAAATCCATAAAATCAATTGGATCTGTGAATCTACGATAATGGTCGGTATAATATCCGTGTTTATCATTTTCAACCTTTATACCTTTTTTATATAATTCATCTCGAATGGAACGAAATTCGAAGAAACAAAATGTATTTAAGTTTATTAAATTAAAAATCAAATTGAAAAATGAAACCATTTTTTCCCAATTCATCGTATGCAAAAACCAACGTGAATAAATAACATTTGCTGATGTATAATTTTTATTTGGCAATGAAAAAATATTAGATTTTTTTAATATGGCTGGTTTTCCCGATGAGGTGATAAATGAATGGTTCTCTAATATATCATCAGGTATTGAGATATCCACTGCCAGACTATGTTTAAAATGTGAGGACAGAAACCCAAAATCCCTGCAATTTCCGCAGGCAATCTCTAATAAAGAATCAAAACTATTTTGAAAATGATGTTTGTTACTTGATAAAAATTCAATTGTAAATTTCGCAAATGACGACACGTAATTTGGGATAGAGGACAGGTCTCGAGTATAAATATCATCCCAATATGTTTCAGGATGACTGGAGTCGAGATTTTTTTTCAAAATCTATAGTTTAATAATTATGTTAAAATGCATTATTTTTTAATAAAATAATGGGGATAAAATATTGTACAACTGTGTGAATTATCGTAGAAATTTAAATCAAAATATTTCATTATTATTAGAATATATTCTAATTGATTCAATATAATTTTACTGATCTGTGAAAAATATATTAAATAGCATAAAAGATCACCCTCAACAAGATGAAATTTTAAAACAAATTCAATATGGACAATCAAAACAGAAACATTTACGTCCTTTATTCAAAGCATTTATTGAAATACTAGATAGTGAGAGCATTCCGTATTCAATTGCATTTGGCACTCTTTTGGGATGTATTCGTCACGGAATGGAAATTCCTTGGGATGATGATTATGATATCCATATTTTAAAGAAACATGCTAAACTATTATTAAGTTTAAATCTTCCCAAATTAGATAAAACCAAAATGGAATTTCCAGATTTTGGAAAAAAGAAAAAAATTATTTCGGCCTATAAAATTGAGATTAAAAAGAATAGTGCAGAAAATTATCTATTTTTTGTTAAAACCCCATGGAATTTTATTCAAGTATTTCTTTGTCAAGGGATGAACGAAAAACCTATTAAGATATTAGATATTTTTCATGAAAGATGGTTCGGAAAAAAATGGATAACGAAAAAATCTATGTTCCCCTTATTAAAGAAACAAATGAGTGGCATGACAGTCAATGTTATGAATGATTGGGAACATTATCTTCCAAAGCGATTTTCTGATAATTGGAAATATGAATGTATTGTATCAAATCATACTATAGAAACAGTATTCAAAGGAAAAAATAAAAAGTTGATTTCCTTTGAATTAAAAGAAATTATTTAACTCATAGTTATATGATGACAAAAATTCGTGAACCCATTAAAAAAGTAGGTAAGGATTATATAATTTATGGAATGGGGAATTTATTCACAAAAATTGCTGCCCTCCTATTAATCCCCATTTATACAAAATATTTAAGTGTTAATGAAGTTGGAGTTATTGCAGTTATAGAGATGATTGAACAATTGATGTTACCTTTTGCATTAGCAGGGTTAAGTAATGCTCTTTGGAGATTTTTAGGGAAACGAGATAAAATTCATCCAAATCAAGTTATCAGTTCAGGATTTTGGGGTTCCACTTTTATAGGAATTATTCTATTCCTTGTATCTATATTTTTTATACCGAATATTGGTCGATTTTTATTTCTAGACCCTGAAGAGTATTGGTTCCTATATCCGATATTATTGAATGTTTTATTTATCACATCCATTCGGTATATCATGCGGGTTCTTCAATTTCACAGGAGAGCATTTTTATTTTCACTTATTTCTGTTTGTCAATTAGCGGGGATTTTGGGGTTAAGCATTGTGTTGGTTTCCCAATATAAGTGGGGGCTAATGGGTATCATTTTAGCAAAATCAATGGTTAATGGAATTCTATTCATTCCTATTTTATTGTTTATGATAATAAAATATTTATCTTCTTTTTCCTCCTCGATTTTTAAACAAATGGCAAGATATGGATATCCTTTAATGCCAATGACATTAGCTTTAACTTTTTTAAATTTTTCGGACAGGTATTTTTTAAATTTATTTGTTCCGCAAAATGAAATTGGTATTTATAGTATTGCATATCGAATAGGAATGATAATTCAAATGTTCTTGGTTTTGCCATTATACATGAGTTTTTTACCTATGGTGTTTAAAATAGGAGTGGATTCGAAATCAAATAAGGAAATAATCAGTGACATGATGTTCTATTATTCTGTTCTAGGATGTTTTCTATTTCTTGCCGTTACATTATTCAGTGAAAATTTAATTTTACTTATTGCGACAGATGTTTATATAACTGGATTAAAATTTATTCCGATCATTTTACTAGCATATTTCATAAATGGATTTAGACAATTTTTTATGGCAGTGCCTGCACTAAAGGATAAAACTAGTCAATTAGGAATGATTGCATTGGCTGTAATTGGAATTAATATAGTGTCTAATTGGTTTTTCATTTCAACATTTGGTACGATTGGTGCAGCCATTTCGACAATTCTGTCATTTGTATTACTTACATGGGCAGTTTATTTACTATCACAACTAGAACAAAAAATTCACTGGAAGTGGAGCCGTATATTAATCTGTTGCTTCCTTGCGGGGGCTATATTTCTTTTAGCTCATATGTTGAAATTGAACTGTGAATTGAACGTTTATTTAATAAATATAGCCGGATTGATTTTATTCCCGATTGTATTACGGATTTTTAATGTAATTGGCCCAAAGGAGTTGAAAGGAGTAAAACATCTTTTTACTTCAATTCAAACAAAATAAAATTGAGAATCTAATTTCAGACTTACAAGGGTAACGAAAATGGATGAATATAAAAAATATCTTTATTTACTAATTCCGCTTTGCTATCTGTTTTTTCTTTGGGAAATGGTATTTTATGGAAGTGATCCAATTGCGAACGATTCCATAGCACATATTCCTATCGCCGAATGGAGTAAATCAGTGAAAGAATTCCCTCACTGGTTCCCAAATTTATTTTCTGGAATGCCATCTTACGGTGGATATATTTATACACCAGGTGACCCAACAAAAACTTTTTTAAATACGATATTTTTAAATCGTGGAATAAAACTCTGGTTTTATTTTTCGTTGAGTGGGATAGGCTTTTTTATTTTATTAAGATTATTGAAAATCAGCAGTATCTCATGCTTATTCGGAGGGATAGTTTCTGGGATTACTCCTTATTCGTTTGGATTGATAAATGCGGGACATACAAATAAAATAATCGCAATGTCATTCATTCCTTGGATATTGGCAAGCGTCATTTATGGGATGAACCACAAATCTCTTAAATCAATTTTAATGATCAGTGTTCCCACTATGTTTCAATTATGGTCGAATCATCCTCAGGTCGTGTATTATACCTGGATGATGGTGGTATTTTTATGGCTATGGAATTTGATTTCGGATTTGAGATTGAGAGAATTTTCACTGAAGAACAATGGAATGCAGATTTGTATCATTATTATAGGATTATTACTATCTCTCATTGTCGTTGTTGATCCCTATTATCATGTGTATGAATTTCAAAAGCATTCAAATAGAGGTGCTGAATCCGTTTTGGATGATACAAAAGAGACATCCTCCGGCACAGATTGGGATTATGCCACGCAATGGTCATTCCATCCAAAAGAAACTATTTCATTTTTATATCCTTATCTTTATGGTCTTCAAAATTATCCCACAAGAGATATAAAATCAGCAGCATATTGGGGATTTATGCCCTTTACTCAATCGACTCATTATTTAGGGCTAATCGTCATTTTGTTCGCAATATTAGGTGCATTGCTTCGAAAACCAGATAGATTTGAATCGTATATGTGGGTGTTGAGCGGATTAGTAATATTCGTTGGATTTGGAAGCTACTTCCCTGTTCTATATAAACCTTTATTTCTATTAGCTCCATTCTTTTCTAAGTTCCGAATTCCATCTATGATTTTTATTTTATTAGCCATTACCATTCCTTATCTGGCTGCTATTGGATTGGATAAATTGATAACTACTGAAAAGAAACAAATTGTAAGGAAAAAAATTCTGTGGGTATTTGGTGGATTTATAGGTTTAACAATCATTTTTCTAATTTTTGGAGAGTCAATATTGTCCTTTTCTTCTTTATCAGATAATAGATTTAATCCGGCAATACTTTCTCAAGTTAAGGATATTAGAAAAGAGCTTTTCAATAAGGGTATTATGTTAGCACTTGTTTTGAGTGGAGTGACTTTTGGTCTTTCTTGGTTATTATTAAAAGGTGAGTTGAACAAAAAAATATTTTCAGCACTTATTGTTTTAATTACTATCGGAGATTTATGGGTAGTAAATAACGAATTTTTATTTCTTAAAAAACCTGAAAAAATTAATTTATATTTTAGAGAGACTCCACTTATCAACTATTTAAAAAATGATAATAGCCACTTTCGTATTTTCCCTGTAGATGAATTGAATTCAAATAAATATGGATACTGGGGAATCCAAAGTATTGGAGGATATCGAGCAGTCAAGTTACGACACTTTCAGGATTTAATGGATGCGGGGGGGTTTGGAAGACCACAAATATTAAATATGTTAAATGTAAAATATGTATTAACAGAAAAAAAAATAAATTCCCCACTATTTTCTCCAGTGATTAATTACAATGGATTATATAAAAATACAGCAGTCCTCCCAAGGACATGGTTTGTAAATAATATTGATAATGTTACTGATCAAAAAACATCATTACAGTCAGTTTTGTCACAATCATTTGATCCCAAAAAAGCAGCAGTTATCACAAACTATTCTGGACCAGAAATACCAGAGTCATCCACCGGTACCGCCCTAATAGAAACATTATCTGAAAATGAAATAGTCATCACAGCTTCTACCAGTGCAGGTGGGTTGCTCATCCTGTCCGAAATTTACTATAAACCGGGATGGAAATGTAAAATAGATGGGATCCCTACAGATATTTTTCAGACGAATCATGTTCTTCGGTCAATTTTTGTACCTGAAGGCACTCATAGTATAAAATTTTTTTATGATAAAAATTCATGGGAAATAACTCGTTTAATTTCACGGATTTCATTTTTAATTATTTTATTCAGTTTGATATTTATATCCTGGAAAGAATGGAGTAATAGAGATTAAATGATTTCCCATCGATACTCAAGAAATATTAAAACTGGACTTTTGCTTCTAGGAATAATCTTAATTACTGGTATTGTCATATATTCACAATGGATAGTTGAAAAGCTGAGAGAAGACAACCGAAATATTGTTCAAATGTATTCAGAAATAATTGCTGAAGCGGTGGAGAGTGAATCGGATGAGAATCTAAATTTTATTTTTGATAAAATTATTTCGCGTATACAATTTCCAATTATTCAATCAGATATAAATAAGGATCCGCAATCATGGAAGAATTTACCTTTTGAGGAGTCAGATCTATCTCGTATAAAGCGTAATCAAGAATTAATGGACCAACAAAATGCTCCGATTGAATTATTTTTTTCTGACCCTTTGACTGGTAAAAAACAACTTTTGGGTTATTTACATTTTGGGGATTCAAATCTTATCCATCAGTTATTGTGGCTTCCCTATCTTGAAATTGGTGTTATCAGTTTTTTTATATGTTTAGGCATAATGGGATTCACTTATATCAGAAAGACAGAAAATAATAATATATGGACGGGTATGGCAAAAGAAACGGCTCACCAGTTAGGCACTCCTGTTTCTGCGCTAATCGGATGGATTCAAAGGATTAAATCCCACCCTGATAAAATAAGAGATATTGTCCCGGAGATTGAAGCTGATGTAAACAGATTGGAACAAGTAGGGAACCGATTTGGTAAAATTGGATCAAGTCCAAAATTGAACTCTATAAATGTTCTAGAATTAATTAAAGGAGTTATAAATTATTTAAACCGTAGATTACCCTCAGATAAATTAAAAATTGAGATTGAACACAAAATTTCTCCTGAGATTAAAATAGAGGCAAACGAGACCTTATTGTCTTGGGCTATTGAAAATGTTATAAAAAATGGATTGGACTCTATGAAATCCAATGAAGGTACAGTATATGTGAAGATTTCATCAAACATAAAAGGTATTCGAATTTTAATTGAAGATGATGGTAAAGGGATATTAAGACGAAATTGGAAAAAAGTATTTCAACCTGGATTTACAACAAAAAAGCATGGATGGGGATTTGGCTTATCTCTCAGTTACCGGATTATTAAAGAAATACATCATGGAACTATTCAAATACTTAAATCTTCTCCCGATACAGGAACCACAGTCGAAATCCATATTCCTTAATCCTAATTAATAAAGTTTATTAAAAGGTCAATTTTTTTTAGCCTGTTTTGAAATCGGATTAAGAGTCATCCAGATCAGGTTTGCTACGTAGTTTTTTAACATTACTTCGTTTTTTCTTCTTGTATAACCGTTTCTCTATTGACGACTTGGTTCGAGCGGTTTTTATTCGTTTTTTCTCTTTTTTGGTTGCCTGAGTGAGTAATTTAGTTAATCTATCAATCACTTCTTTTCTGTTTTGATGCTGACTTTTATATACTGTAGACTCAATTAACAAATCACCCTCTCGGTTGATTTTACCACTGTGAATCAGCATCAGTCTTTTTTTTATATATTCTGGTAAATAAATGGAATGGGTCACATTATATCGAAGGCGAACACCCGTTTCGACTTTATTAACATGCTGCCCTCCTGCCCCTGACGATCGAAAAAAATCAAATTTTAATTCTGAATAAGGTATTTTTATATCTTTGTTGATGGTTATAACGTTCATATCATTTTATGCAAATCTGTGATAGTACCCCTTGTCAAACGACGGTGGACTGTCTAATTTCGCATACAAATTTTAAGGAGAGAATTTTGGAAATCATACACGCAATGGCAGGGAGTGAATCTGGTCAGGGTGGAGGGTTGGCAGCAATGCTGCCCTTTATTGTTATAATGTTCATTGTATACTTTCTGATGATTAGACCAAATACTAAGAAACAGAAAGAAAAACAACAAATGATCGAGTCTCTTAAAAAAGGAGATAAGGTCATTACTATCGGTGGAATCCATGGTACAATTGCAGGTATCAAACAAAAAGGATCAATCGTTGTTTTGAATTTGGGAAAAAATGTAAATGTAAACTTAAACAGGTCATCCATTGCTGGACTAGCTGGTAAAACGACTGATGAGGATACTTTATCAGAGGGACCTAATGGCAGTTAGGCATATCGTACACTATGGTGGCTCTATCCTCAGGGAAAAATGTAAAAATGTATTTCCGGATGAAGATTTATCTAACCTTATTAATGATATGATGGACTCCATGTATGAAGCTGAGGGCATTGGCTTGGCAGCTAACCAGGTGGGGGTAAATAAAAATTTGTTTATCGTTGATATTTCTCATGTTAATGAAAATGAAACCCCTCGTGTTTTTATAAACGGAAAAATCGAAAGTTCTCAGGGTAAATCTGAGTATTCTGAAGGTTGCCTTTCTCTTCCGGGAATTAAATTTGATATCACTAGGCCAGAAAATATTACATTCAGTTTTGAAGATATAGACAGAAAAAAAAAGATTGAAGAATTTGATGGGTTACTAGCAAGAGCTATCCAGCATGAAGTGGATCATTTGAACGGAATTTTAATTATTGATCGGGTAAACGAGGCAGCAAAGATTCCATACCTAAAGAACATTCGAGATATAAAAAACACTACTATTAAAGGGTCTCATATAAAATCAAATCCCGAAGTATTTTTGTAATTATTAATCCTCATAAAAACGTTGATTTACATAATAAAAAAGAGTTGAAGATAGGGTGGATATAATTTTTATGGGGAATCCTGAATTTGCAGTTCCCAGTTTAAAAATCATTGCTGAATCAAAATATACGCTGTTAGCGGTTGTGTCCAATCCTTCAAAATTTATTGGAAGGAACAAAACAGAAAAAATAACAAAAGTCGGTGAATTTGCAAAAAGTCAAAACATCCCTCTTTTTCAACCTCAGACATTAGATGATCCAGAATTTTTGAATGAAATGGAGACCCTGAGACCAGATTATTTCTTAGTGGTTGCATTTAAGATTTTGCCAGATTTACTCTTGGATATCCCACGAAAAGGGTCAATTAATCTTCATGCTTCTCTGCTTCCCCATTACCGTGGAGCTGCGCCCATACAAAGAGCTATTATGAACGGTGAAATGGAGACCGGATTAAGCACATTTATCATCAGAAAGTCTGTGGACACAGGATCAATTTTAATGCAAGTAAAAGCTGCAATTACTGACTCCGATACTTTTGGAACATTATCTGAGAATATGTCTAAAAAAGGAGCTGATCTATTATTGGAAACCCTCCATCATTTAAAAAATAAGTCCTTGTCTCCAAAAGAACAGGATCACTCTAATGCTACCTCAGCTCCAAAAATCAAGGAAAATGACTCCTGTATCAAATGGTCACAGCCCGCTGAAAAAATTCATAATCAAATTCGTGGGCTGGCTCCAATACCGGGGGCCTTTACCTATTTTAATGGAATTCGTCTTAAAATATTGAGATCGAGTGTGAATTATTCCAATGAGAAACAAAATCCTGGAACGGTGGTTTTTTGTGATAAAAAACTGCTTATAATTCAAACAGGTGATGGACATATTGAACTTAATACAATACAAAGAGAGGGAAAGAAAACCATGGAGACCCCGGATTTTCTTAATGGTATTGATATCAACATTGGAGATATGTTTGGTAAATGATTGTCATATTCGTATTTGCAATAAAAACAATAAAGAAGATTAATGGTATCGAATCTTAAAATAAAAATGGAACTATAAAGTGTCCAAATTCATATTCTAATCATGTTTGAGATAAGTATCATATGAATCGTTTCATTAGATATCTCCTGATTTTCGGATTTATGGGACTATTTACTTTAATTATTTTTAACTCAGTAATCATGCCTTGGTACATACGAAAAGCACACAGTATCCCATTGATGAATTTGAAAAACAAAACAATTTCTAAAGCAATTGATATTTTGGAATCTGAAGGATTTAAAGCGATAATAAATGACACTGTTTTTACAAATGCCGTCTTATCTGGCATCGTTATGGATCAATTTCCCAAACCCTATTCCCGTGTTAAGGCAGGTCGTACCGTTCGACTATCAATATCTCACCCTGAACGGCTGGTTGATGTCCCTAATTTGATTGGTCAATCAAAAAGAAACGGTGAACTTATTCTACAGCAGGTCGGCCTGCTGTTGGATACAGTATACTTCGAATTCCACCCTGATAAAAAAGAGGGAACAATAATCTGGCAATCTCCAAGGGGGGGGGATGTTTTGAGAAAAGGAAATGGAATTCATTTAAGTGTGAGTCAGGGAAAGCCACCAAATTTTTTCCAAGTCCCGAATATGTATCAACTCAGTAAAACTGAAGCAGAAAAAGAATTAAAAAAATCTGGATTATTGTTAGGTAAAATTGATTATAAACAGGATACAACCTTGATTCCTTTTACCGTTTTAGATCAATCGATTCTTCCGGGAACTGTATTGGAAAAATCAATTCCTGTTAACATCGTTATCAGTGTAGAGGATTTGCAGGATATATTTAATCAAGTGATGGAAAAATAATTGTTACTTAGATCAGAAGAGATAAAACGCAAAATCATCCATTTAAGTAATTCTGTTATACCTTTGAGTTACTATTTTTTTGTAGAAGATCGATTGATGATGATATGGATTTTATTATCGATAACAATTTTCTTCGTTGCAGTTGATTATTTCCGGTTCCGTATTGGTTGGATTCAAAAGTGGTTTAGTGTATTTTTCTCCTCCATGTTGAGAAAACACGAATTAGAAGGAAAATTGACCGGAGCAACTTGGGCATTTATTGGAGCTACCATCAGTGTTTTTCTCTTTGAAAAAGATATCGCAGTATTAGCTCTTCTTTTTATGAGTGTTGGAGATACGGTTGCTGCATTAATAGGGCAACAATATGGAAAAATAAAGATTGGGGAAAAAACAATTGAGGGATTTGCAGGAGGATTGGTCTCATGCATTTTAATTTCGATATTTTTTCCATCAGTGAACTGGATTAATCGTATTGCAGGTTCTCTAATAGCTAGTCTGATTGAATTAAGTCCTATACCTGTTGATGATAATTTAATGATTCCCCTTATTTCGGGGGGAATGATGACATTGTTCAGAGGTATAATCTTATGATTTTTCTAACTCCAGCGATGTTGTGGGGTTTGCTGGCTGCATCCATTCCTATTATTATACATTTGTACAGTTTACGTCAAACTAAAGAGATAGAATTCAGTTCACTGAAATATATTCGTGAATTAGAATATGAGACCATTAGGCGGTTAAAAATACGTCAGTGGCTTTTGGTGTTTCTTCGGATGCTTATTATTATTTGTCTCATTTTAATGGCGGCGCGGCCGGTTCTTAAGGGATTTATTCCTACTTGGATTGCCGGAGAAAAAGAATCTAGAGTGGTTGTCATTTTAGATAATTCGGCCAGCATGGCTATGTTAAGTGATGGAAAATCCCTGTTAGAGAATGGGAAATCCCATGTATTAGAAATTGCGGACATTTATGATGAGTTCACAAAATTTTATTGTTACCAAACAAATCCACTGAAGCAGATTTACAATGGAGGTCCTGGTGATCAATCCTTGAAGACTGCATTGGAACGAGTTCAGTATTCCAATACTGAAGATCATCTTTTTTTTAAAGTGGATTCAATCTTATATATGCAGGATGCTTTTGAACCCAACAAAGAATGTTTCATCATCAGTGATTTTTCAAAACAGATTCATGCTGATATGATGGATTATACTCCGGTATCACATTTTCTGACAGATACATTAGAAACTGGGTGGCGGTTTTATGGTATTGCTCAAGAAGGGTTAACCAATAATCTGTCTTTGTTAGATGTGGATATCCTAAGCCAAATACGTCTTCCAAATTCGCTTTTGAAGATAGAAACTGAAGTAATAAATGATGGTTTAAAGGATAAACGAAATATTCCGGTGGAATTATTTCTGAAAGACGACAGATTAGGACAGGTAGTTGCATCGTTCAGCAGACAGCAAAGAAAAGATTTTATTTATCAAGTGTATCCAGGTATGAGTGGAGTCATTCAAGGGCATTTAGAAATTCCTGAAGATGATTATTTACTTGATAATCATCTTTCATTTGATTTTACGGTTCCTGAACAAATATCCTGTACTGTTATGGGAAGGTCGGCAGAAGAAACCTTTCTATTGGAGACTGCACTGTCATCAATTGATAATCAAAAAGGATTTCTTCAGATTGAAACTAAAATAAATTCAAATCTAGATCACCTTCCATTGGACTATACGGATGTACTGATAATGTATAATCATGGTATCTTAAGTCCAAATATCATTGATGATATTCAAAAATTTTTGAATAGAGGAGGAGGGATTATTTGGTTTGCAGGTGATCGTTCGGTTACACAGTTGGATGACATTGGGGCAAAATCATTACGATTACCTAAGGTCAGAGGACTAAACTCAGTATCGGGAGAATCATTCTACTCTGTGTTGGTTGCTAAGAATAATCATCCTATCCTTAACGATTTAAAATTAAGAAATATTGAAAATGAACTTCCTCAAGTATTTCAGTACGTAAAAATCACTCCTCCGCTTAATCATATCCCGGTACTTACATTGAATAATAGCGATCCATATCTTTTGGAAATCCCGGTTTTTGGAGGCACTCTGTTTTATTTTTCTTCCCTTATGGATTTGAATTGGAGTGATTTTCCACTCAAAGGGTTAGCGGTATCTCTGTTACATAGAATCCTTCTCTATTTAGCTACAGATGAATCCAATACTAGACCGGTATATCTAGGAGTAAGTAAGATGATCAGTGTAGAGGAAAAAGATTTGAAATCAGAGTGGACATTACTCACTCCGTCTGGGAAAAATATTCAATTAATTCCTGACTATAATGCAAAACAGTTAAAAATCATCCATACAGAAGAATTGGGTTCGTATAAAGTGCTAAATAATGGAGAACCTTATGCATCATTTTCAACACGATTGTCAGAATTTGAATATCCATCTGAACGATTATCAAAGGATGAAATACTCAATCTTTTTTCTCATGATCGTATTCGATGGGTTCCTCCTCAAACAGAACTGAAAAATCATTTAAAAAATATCCGTTACGGATCATCTCTTTGGAGAGGATTTTTAATTTTAGCTATCATATTTTTTCTTCTTGAGAGTATTATGGGTACGGGTAAATCTAAACGATAATCTTTTATGATAACCAAACGAAATTCAGAAAAAAGGGAAAGAACCTTATTGGTGGGGGTGATTCATCGCACAAACACAGAAGAAATTATAGAAGAACATTTAGAAGAACTTACTCTACTAGCTGATACGGCCGGAGCGCATGTCGTTGGATCAATTACTCAGAAGATTCAAAAGATAAACCCTGTCTATTACATTGGAAAGGGGAAAGCAGAACAGGTGGTTCATCAGGCCAAAGAACTGGATATTGACCTTATTATTTTTGATGACGAATTAAGTCCAACCCAAACCAAAAATTATCAAAAGATTTGTGGGGAAATTAAAGTTTTAGATCGCAGTGCTCTAATATTAGATATATTTAAAAAACATGCTCTTACCAAAGAATCAAAAACTCAGGTTGAATTGGCACATTTACAGTATCTACTCCCTAGGCTAACACGTTTGTGGACACATTTGGAACGGCAGATGGGTGGAATCGGAGCTCGAGCTGGAGCAGGGGAGACCCAAATTGAAGTAGACCGAAGGCTCATCCGAACAAGGATTTCAAAATTAAAGAAAGATTTAGTAAAGATTGACAAGGAAAGGGAAGTACAGAGGAAACGCCGTCAATCAGTATTTAAAGTTGCCCTAGTAGGATATACAAATGCCGGAAAATCAACCTTATTGAAAGCATTAAGCGGAGCAGATGTTTATATTAAAGATCAGTTATTTGCTACTCTGGATACGACTATCCGTTCAGTGGATATTGACTCATCCCATTCTTTTTTATTGAGTGATACCATAGGATTTATTCGAAAATTACCTCATCATCTGGTTGCCAGCTTTCACTCTACACTGAATGAAACAACTGAAGCAGATCTGTTGGCCATTGTATTGGATGCTTCGTCTCCTTCTGTTTTGGAGCACTACCGAGTCATCAGAAACGTTTTGATCGAAATCAAGGCAGATAAAATTCCATATTTAATTGTTTTAAATAAATTGGATAGACTGGAACGGGATACCCAACTAGAATATTTGAAAAATAAATTATCTGATGGTCTCTTTATTTCCGCCCAGAGTTGTCTTGGTTTGGATGCATTCCTTCATAAAATCAAGATGGAAATGGAAGAATGTTATTCAACCGCAGAATTTTTTGTTCCTTATGAGCAGGGAAAAAATATTTCATCTGTGCAAGAGGGAGTGGAGGTTATTCGGAAAACATATAATGAAAAGGGAATGGTATTCAAGATCAGAGGAGATAGGACCCGCATTGAGAAACTTCAGAAAATGGTAAATGGATAGATAAAATAAAAAACCCTCCAATTATTTTTCAGAGGGCTTTTTATTTCTGCAACAGTTGTTTTTCAGGACCGTGATTTATCACGGTGGATGCCTCCCGCTTGCAGCAAACTTCCTTCATCCCAGTAATCAGGAAAGGCCTGTTTTTTGTAAACGGAGTACAGCTTCCTAGTTTTTTTATTGTAGATCCTGAAGTAACAGTATCTGAAGCAGAAATTCTAGTATACTTAAATAAAATTACATGATTTAAAAATGAGAATCAAAGATAGTTTTATAGGTATTGATAAATAATATTGTATTCATATTTTTATAAATAATTTATCCTGACTATTCACTTGGATATTGAATTATGGGAATTACTCAAATAGGTCCAATTTTTGTTTTAAAAGAAATTCTGCTCTTCCCTGTTCCATAAGGTTTTCAGGCATGATATCAGGTATTATTGTTGGGTCTAAATTTATGATATGAGACAACTCGTTATGGAAGGACTCTCTATTTCCAGATTTTATATAATAATATTCAGCTTTAGCGGTTCTGTGACTGAAGCAATTGGGATACATCCGAATTGCTGTATCAAAATAAACTTTAGCCTGGTCTAGGTCCATGCCTGGTAATCTAGAGTACAATATGCCTAATAGGCGCATTGGGCCTCCGAAATCATAGATTGGATCAAGGCTGTAAATCCGGTGATATAAAGATTCAAGCAAATCTCGTTTCTGCATGCGTTTCCTCACAGGTTTGGAGAAAATAAATTCTCCTAAATTTATCCCAAACATATACAGAGCAGGAAGGGATGATTCTTTTGTGTTTTCTATTTTTTTCACTAAGAAATGTTGACCCTCACCGGAATTCAGAATCGTTTCAGAATTAATTTCCTTTGGATCAATATTTAAAGCAATAGACAAAGCACTCAGAGCTCCTTCTATAAAAAGACTATCTCTTTTTATTTTATTTTGTTCAATATATTTTCCTTCAAAAAAACATGCTCTACTGTATAAAAGACCTGTTACTGTGTCTTGGGGCCTCATTTGATGTGCTTTTAAAAGAAAGTTTCTTGCCCATGTAGCATATTCAGGTTCTACACGTTTTTCCCAATATTCATTTCCCTTTACAATTAAAAAATCAACATTTTGAGATAATAAATCCTTTTGACTCGGCTGAAAAGGTGTGCAGGAATACCATAGTATAATCAGCGAAAAATTTGAGGCAATGATTAATTTATGGTAATTCATTGGCTTGTGGCTGGTATTTAGAAAGATTCACAGTGTAAATTTCAACCATGAAATTACTTATGTTTTATTGTCTATGAAAAAGAGTATTGCATTAAAAGGAGTGAATATTCAAGCATTGATAGGTGCTGGTGATACCAACTTGAGAATTTTAGAAGATAATTTCTCAGCCCGTGTTGTTGTAAGAGGAAATAAATTTCATATTGATGGAGAAAAAGGTGAGGTAGAAATAATTGGTAATTTGATCCATGAAATGAGTCAGACATTGAATCGTAAGGGTTCACTAACGCAAAAAAATGTTCAAGATTTATTACTAATTAGTGGTAATGACAACAAAAAACAAACGGATGATAAGATAGATAATGTCATTTTCTATGGTAGAAAGGGAGGGATTACTGCTAGGACAAAAGGTCAGAAAAAATATGTGGAAACGGTTAGAAAAAATGATATTGTTTTTTCTATTGGGCCTGCAGGGACAGGTAAAACCTATATTGCAGTAGCATTTGCTGTCTCTGCTTTGGAAAACCATGATATTGATCGTATTATTTTATGCCGTCCCGCTGTTGAAGCTGGGGAAAACCTTGGCTTTCTTCCGGGGGATCTAAAGGAAAAAGTTGACCCCTATTTAACACCTCTTTATGATGCACTGGGGGACATGCTTCATAAAACAAGATTAAATCCGCTATTGGCAAAAAATACTATCGAAATCATTCCACTGGCATATATGCGCGGGAGGACTCTGAATAATGCATTTCTTATTTTAGATGAAGCCCAAAATGCTACACCCATGCAGATGAAAATGTTTCTTACAAGATTGGGAGTGAATTCAAAAGCAATTATCACAGGAGATATTACTCAAATAGATCTTCCCAATAGATCTAATTCTGGGTTACTCCAAGTGTTGGATATATTAAATGATATTGATGGAATTGGGTTTTGTCAGCTGGATAGGACCGATGTGGTAAGACACCAACTTGTAAAAAATATTATTGATGCATATAATTCTGTAAATAATCATGAAAGTACAAAATAATACACTATTTGTTACAGAAAGGTTTTATAAACCAAATTAATTCCCTGTATTATAAAATCTGATCTTTAAGCGTTTTAATATGCATAGACAAAACAAGTTTACTGCCCACACTCAACTCAAATTATCTCCTTTTTTTGAACGGACTTCCAAGTTAAATGAGCCTCAGGAGTGGAAGCGTTGGTCCGGATATTTATCTGCTACTAAATATGAGCTTACCCATGATAATGAATATTTTGCCATTCGTACCAAGGCTGCACTTTTAGATATTACACCATTATACAAATACATCATCGAAGGTCCGGATGCCAAAGCATTTCTTAATCGATTGGTCACAAGGAATATCAATATTTGCAAAATTGGACAAGTTATGTACACACCCTGGTGCGATGAAAACGGAAAACAAATTGATGATGGTACTGTCCAAAGATTATCCAAACAAAAATTTAGAATTACCAGTGCAGAGCCCAATTTAGAATGGATTCAAATAAATTCTTCAGGCATGAATTTATCCATTTCTGATGATTCTAATACTACTGCTGCATTAGCTCTACAGGGTCCAAACTCCCGGGCAATCCTCAACTCCATTGCTACAGATCCTTTGGATGATCTTAATTTTTTTTGGATGATGGATACAAATTTTGGTAAGATTCCCGTTTCCGTCTCCCGTACTGGATACACTGGCGACTTGGGGTACGAAATTTGGATGAATCCGACAGATGCTTTAGAGGTATGGGATTTATTATTGGAAAAAGGTAAGTATTACGGCATCACACCTACCGGACTCCATGCACTGGATATAGCTAGGATAGAAGCGGGTTTGATTTTACTTGATGTGGATTATATTTCATCGCGCCATGCCATCATAGAACCTCGAAAATCATCTCCTTATGAGCTTGGTTTAGGCTGGGCTGTAAAACTGAAGAAAAAAGAATTTATTGGGAAAAAAGCGCTGGAAGTAGAATATGCTCGCAGGCCGGAATGGAAATTTGTAGGTATTGAGATTCAGTGGTCACAACTGGAAGGCCATTATCGAAAGGTTGGGCTACCACCTGGACTACCTCACACAGCCTGGCGAACCAGCACGCCCTTATATAAGAACAATGAACAGGTAGGTTATGCTACCAGCGGTTGTTGGTCTCCTATCCTGAAAAGATATATTGCTTTGGCCCATGTGAAAGCCGAATATGCAAAAGAAAACACTCAATTAGATTTTGAATTTAAGTTAGAACACTATCGTAAACTCACATCGGCACGAATAGTGGGGACCCCCTTCTTTGATCCGGTAAGGAAGCGTTCATGTCCTCAGTAAAAAAATATGATGCTATTATCATTGGCGGTGGACACAATGGCCTGACAGCAGCTGCCTATTTAGGTCGAGCTGGGAAGAAAGTGTTGGTTTTGGAACGGCGCTACGTCTTAGGGGGTGCAGCTGTCACAGAGGAAGTGTTCCCTGGATTTAAATTTTCAGTTTGTTCCTATGTGGTGAGTCTTATGAAGGCAAATGTGATTCGAGAGCTGAGGCTTCCGGAATTTGGGTTGGAACTACTCCCGCTGGAAAGCACCTTAACACCTTTGGATAATGATTACTTGATACGCACCGCTGATTCGGATGAGACATACCAAGAAATTTATAGGCACTCGCCAAAGGACGCGGAAACATATATGCGCTTTGGACCGCTCATGAGCCAAATAGGGATGGCGGTTCGTCCTATTTTAGAAACGATTGCACCCAATGCAATTTGTCCCAGTTTATCAGATTTGAGTGCAATGAGAAGACTAATGAAACATTTCAAATCTATCAGTGATGAGCAATTTGAATATTTGACCAAGCTTATGACCATGGGTTCAGCAGACTTTCTGGATGAATGGTTTGAATATGAACCCTTGAAAGCCACAATGTCTGCAAGTGGAATTATTGGAACATTCATGGGGCCTAGATCTCCCGGGTCCGCCTATGTGATGCTTCATCATTATATGGGTGATATCGATGGTGCTTTTCGAGCCTGGGGATTTCAGCGAGGCGGTACAGGCGAATTGAGCATGGCCATTGCCCGTTCAGCAGAGCATTTCGGTGCGGATATTAAGACGGAATCACCAGTGGGAAAAGTGATAGTGAAAAATGGTTGTGCTGTAGGTATTGCACTAGAGAATGGGGATGAATATAGGTCTGATATTGTAATCTCGGGTTTGGATCCAAAACTCTCTTTTTTGAAAATGGTAGATGAGAGTGATCTTCCATCAGATTTTGTCACAGATATCAAAAATTATCGAATACGTGGTTCATCTGGAAAAGTAAATTTAGCGTTAGATACATTGCCTGATTTTACATGTTTATCTGGAGATAGTCGTTACCTTCGAGGAGCTATTTCAATCAGCCCAAGTTATGACCATTTGGAAAGAGCTTACGATGATGCCAAGTATGGAAAATTTTCTCAGAAACCATTTATGGATATTGTTTTACCATCGGTTCTAGATCCTGAAATGGCACCACCAGGGAAACATGTTATGTCCTGTTTTGTACAGTATGCTCCATACAATATTAAAGGGGGATGGGACGATCAAAAACGTGATTCATTTGGTGATGCGGTCATCAATACTCTTGCCCAGTATGCGCCTAATATCAAAGATATCATTTTACATAGACAGGTACTGACACCTGTTGATTTGGAATCTACATTTGGTTTAACCGAAGGGAATATTTTCCATGGTGAACTCACACTACAACAATTATTTTCCATGCGACCATCTGTAAAATGGGCAAACTATAAAACACCCATAAAAAATTATTTTCAGTGCGGTTCAGGAACTCATCCTGGTGGAGGAATCACCGGTTCTCCCGGAGAAATGGCTGCAAAAAAAATATTAAGGGATTGGTAAATGGTACATTACGATAGCATAGTTATTGGAGGTGGATTCAACAGTCTGGTTGCTGCTTCTATTTTGGGACAATCTGGTAAAAAGGTTTTACTCCTTGAAGCACGTGAACAAATTGGTGGTTTGGCATCTACTGTGGAATTTGTTCCAGGCTTCCAATGTAACTTAATCAATGATGTAGTGAAATGGATAGACCCAAGAGTCATAAAAAAACTGAATCTTGAATCTCATGGATTGTCGTTTCATTCCCCAGATATTGTTCGGATTGCATTGGACACCCAAGGGAAGCATATTTCATTTTTTCGAAATTCAAACGATACTGCAAGGTCTATTGCTAACTATTCAGAAGAAGATGCCAAAGTTTGGACAGATTTCACAAAATATATTAATAGGTGTGCATCTTTTTTAGAAAAACTTTATGAATTAGCTCCACCAAAATTGCCAAATATCAGATTTAAGGAAATGCTTTCTATGAGCTCTATGCTGGCTCCCATAAGGAAGTATGGCACTCGCGGATTAGTTGATTTTATGCGGGTCGCACCTATGACGATGTTGGACCTGATGGATGAATGGTTTGAAGCTGAGTTTCTTCGCAGTGCAATTTCTACAGCTGGAATTCATCATTTATCTTTCGGCCCATATGCCGCAGGAACTGGCTTTAACCTGCTTCATCAGCATGTTCATGGGAAAGGTGTTTTTCATAATGCTCATTTTGTAAAAGGTGGTACTAAACAATTGATGGATGCCGTAATAATATCCGCAGAATCTGCCAATGTTGAGATTAGGATAAATACTAAGGTCACCTCTATTAATGTTAAAAATGGAATTTGCAGTGGTGTGACGTTGGAGAGTGGAGAGATACTTCACTCAGAGCAAACTGTGTCTGGATTAGATCCCAATAATACTTTTGTTGATTTGGTAGGACCATTGGAATTAAATCCATCCTTTTTTACCCAAATTCGAAATATAAGATATCGTGGTAGTATAGCCCGTATTCATTTTACTTTGAATGAACTACCAGAGATCAAGGGTATTTCAAAAGAGCAAATGGGAACTGTTTTTTCTGTCAGTCCTTCTATTGAATATTTGGAAAGAGCTTCTGATTCTGTTAAATATGGACAGATTGCTGCTAATCCCTATGTGGAATTCACAATCCCTTCTGTGCTGAATTCAGATTTTGCACCTAATGGTAAACATGTTTTATCTGCCACAGTACAATATGCCCCTTACCACTTACGTGATAGAGATTGGTCTGGTGAATTAAAATCTCATCTGAAAAATAATGTGGTAGAAGTATTGGAAAATTATATCCCCAGATTTTCAAGTTTTATAGATTCAAGTATTGTTTGGTCACCAGTAGATTTTGAAAATCAATTTGGGCTAACGGAAGGTAATTTAAATCACGGTGAAATGACCTTGGATCAATTTATGTTTATGCGTCCTACAATGAGCGCAGCCAGATATGAATCACCTATAAAAAATCTTTATCTTTGTGGATCAGGAGCCCATCCCGGTGGGGGTATCCATGGGACAAATGGATTTAATGCAGCGAGGAGAATATTAAAGTGATGGCCTTTAAAAAAACATCAGAAACGCTTCCCAAAGATGCACATACGTTGGACCGGGAATATTATGTGAACCCGATTATTCTGCAAAAAGAATATGAGAATATTTTTTTGAGCAACTGGATTTGTATTGGCAGAGCATCGGAATTGAGTTCTGTAGGAAAATTCATAACAATTAATGTAAAAGATGAGAATATTATTGTTCTATGTGACGATGAAGGGCAATTAAGAGCATTTTATAATGTTTGTCGACATAGAGGAACACAAATATGCAATAAGGAAATTGGAGAATTTTCAAAAACCATCCAATGTGGATATCACGGATGGACTTTCAATCTGCATGGAGATTTAATTGGTGCCCCACATATGGAAGCGGTTGACGGATTTGAGAAAAAGAATTATCCTTTACATGAAGTTGCTCTATCAGAATGGGAGGGATTTATTTTTATTAATTTAAGTGAGGAACCTGAAAATTTTGATGTTGTTTTTAAGCCAATTATTAATCGATTCAAAGCATGGAAAATTTCAAAATTAGTTCCACAAAAAACCAAAAAATATATTGTAAAAGGAAATTGGAAACTGGTTATCCAGAATTATTGTGAGTGTTACCACTGCCCAGTTCTACACCCAGATCTTGCCTCTATTCATAATTATATGGGAGGACGGAATGATCTTTATGATGGTCCTTTTTTAGGTGGATATATGAAACTTAATAAGGATAAAGATAGCATCACCACTACAGGTAAATTATGCTGTCCATCTATTAATAATGTATGTGATGATGACATAAAAAAAGTCTACTATTATTCAATTTTCCCAAACTTACTTCTGAGTTTGCACCCTGAATATGTAATGTATCATACGGTCTGGCCTGATGGAGTGGACCAATGCAAAGTGTACTGTACTTGGTTATTTGAAAAGGAAGTTGTGAAGTCAAATGAACATCAAATCCAAGATGCTATTGATTTTTGGGATATGACAAATAAGCAGGACTGGGAAATTTCAGAACTTTCTCAATTGGGTATAAAATCGAAAAAATATGCGCCTGCACCCTATTCAGGTCAAGAAAGCTTGTTGGCTGCATATGATAATTATTATTTAAAAAAGCTCAAAATTGATTGATTTTCACAGTTAAAGGTTTATACAAAATAGTAAAATATTCGGTAAATTTATTGCTCCCGATTTTGTATCAATTAATATTGTAGTATACTATAAATTATAAAAAATGAAAAACGAGGTTTTAATTATTGATGGAAAAAGAACACCTGTTGGTTCTTTTAACGGCGGATTGTCAACTATTAATGCACCCGAACTTGGGGCAGTTGTTATTAAAGAATTGGTAAATAATTCTCAGATCGACCCATATCAAATTGATGAGGTAATAATGGGGAATGTATTATCAGCAGGATTAGGTCAAGCACCCGCAAGGCAGGCAGCTTTAAGAGCAGGTCTACCTTATTCGACAGAATGCTTGACTATTAACAAAATGTGCGGATCCGGATTGAAAGCTACTATGTTGGCAATGCAGTCAATTCAAATAGGTGATGCCAAAATTGTAATAGCGGGTGGAATGGAAAATATGTCCTTATCTCCTTATCTCTTACCAAAGGCGAGGTCAGGATATCGATTGGGACATGGGGAAATTATTGACAGTATGATAACTGATGGTTTATGGGATGCATACCATGATAAACATATGGGCAGTTGTGCTGAAATGCTGGTAGAGAAAAATAATATATCTCGTGTAGAGCAGGATCAATTTGCAGAGCAATCTTATACAAAAGCTCATACCGCAATTAAATCAGGATGGTTTTCAGATGAAATTGTTTCTGTGTCCGTGCCCCAGAGGAAAGGAGTTCCTATTATTGTAGACCAGGATGAAGAACCTCAGAGGATAAATTTTGAAAAAATGAAAGTATTAAGGCCTGCATTTGAAAAATCAGGGACGATCACCGCAGCAAATGCTTCTAAGATAAATGATGGAGCCGCAGCCGTGTTGATTACATCCTCAGAATTTGCCCATTCAAATCAGCTTAAATCGCAAGCGAAAATGATAGCACAGGCGTCTTTTGCCCATGAGCCGGATTGGTTTACTACAGCGCCGATTAAAGCAATATCTAAAGTGCTTTCCATTGCAGGATTAAACGAGAAAGACATTGATTTATGGGAAATAAATGAAGCTTTCGCTCCTGTTGCTATGGCTGCGATTGATGAGTATAACATTGATGGTGATAAAGTAAATATATGTGGAGGTGCCATTGCCCTGGGCCATCCTATCGGTGCATCAGGAGCACGGATCCTTGTAACGTTACTTCACAGTTTAAAACGAGTAGGGGGACGATTTGGACTTGCCACATTATGTATTGGTGGGGGAGAAGCCTCCGCACTTATTATTGAGATAATGTCATGAAATCAATAGGTATTGTAGGAGCAGGTACAATGGGAAGTGGAATTGCCCATGTTGCCTCACTCTCAAAATATTCAGTTATTTTGATGGATGTAAATGAACAATTAGTTGAGAAAGGGATTAATTCTATCAAAAGCAATATGGATCGCCAGATTAAAAAGGCATTTATTACTCCAGATGATAAACAAAATGCATTGGATAAAATTAATCTCGAGACTGATCTAAGTGCTTTGAAATTGGTAGAGGTTGTTATCGAAGCTGCCTCAGAAGATCGAAAGATAAAAGGCAGGATTTTTCAGGAATTAGATAAAAATTGTAAAAAGGAAACAATTTTAGCAACCAACACCTCCTCTATTTCCATCACGGATATTGCATCATTCACCTCGCGTCCTGAAAAAGTCATTGGAATGCATTTTATGAATCCGGTTCCCATGATGAAATTAGTCGAAGTCGTTTTAGGGCATTTAACGAGTGAAGAAACAATCAGAAAGATTTTTTCTCTGGCAGAGACTATGGGGAAACATGCCATTAAATGTAATGATTATCCGGGCTTTGTATCCAATCGCATCCTTGCACCTATGATAAATGAAGCAATCTTTTGTTTCATGGAGGGAGTAGCAGAAAAAGAGGCAATTGATGATGTCATGAGATTGGGCATGGCACACCCCATGGGACCTTTGAGATTGGCAGATTTAATAGGACTGGATGTTTGCCTTTCAATTTTAGAAGTTCTCCACCATGACTTTGGTGATGATAAATATAGACCGTGCCCACTTTTACGGCGAATGGTTTCTGCTGGATGTTTAGGAAGGAAGACAGGCAAGGGGTTCTATGAATACAGCTGATTTGAATTTTAACCTAACTGAAGAGCAGATATTATTAAAGAAGACCGCAAAGGATTTTGCTGAAGTCCATCTTGAGCCTGGAGTGATTCAACGAGATGATAAAAGTATCACTCCCATAAACGAAATTAAAGAAATGGGACAATTGGGATTTATGGGAATGATGGTGCCGGAAGAGTGGAATGGTTCTGGAATGGACACCATGAGTTATGTATTAGCTATGGAGGAGATTTGCTGTGTAGATGCATCTGCAGGAGTTATCATGTCTGTGAATAATTCACTGGTGTGTCAAATATTTTTGGATTGGTGTTCAGATGAACAAAAAGAAAAGTATTTAACGAAATTATCAACCGGTGAGTTCCTAGGTGCATTTAGTTTGAGTGAACCTCAATCCGGGTCGGATTCCAGTAATCTGAAAATGAATGCAGTCAAAAATGGAGATTCTTATATTTTAAACGGAACAAAAAATTGGGTCACCAATGGTATTTCGTCTGATATTGTAATAGTGTTTGCTGTAACAGACAATAACGTAGGTCATAAGGGAATTTCCGCTTTTATCATTGAAAAAGGTACCCCAGGGTTTACAACTGGGAAGAAAGAGGATAAACTTGGAATCCGGGGATCTGATACATGTGAACTGTATTTTGAGGATTGTAAAGTGCCCATTAACAATAGAATTCAAAATGAGGGAGAAGGATTTCACATTGCCATGAAAACACTCAATGGAGGACGAATTGGGATTGCCAGTCAAGCACTGGGGATTGCTCGAGCATCATTGGAAAAAAGTATTGCTTATTCCAGAGAGCGAAAGCAGTTTAATAAGACGCTGAACAGCTTTGGTTCGGTAAAAAGTAAACTGGCTCAAATGGCAACCCGATTAGAAGCTGCCAGGCTCTTGATCTGGAAGGCTGCAAAAATGAAGGACTCAAAACTGGATTATGTAAAGGAAGCAGCTATGGCAAAATTATTTGCATCTCAACTTGCGGTGGACGCATCCCGAGATTGCGTTCAGATTTATGGTGGTTATGGGTACATGCAAGAATATGGTGTAGAAAGGCTTATGCGGGACGCGAAAATTACTCAAATATATGAAGGAACCTCTGAAATTCAGGAACTGATTATCTCCCGGTGTTTAAATAAAGAATAATAATTAATAAGAGAGAAATTGTGAATCAAATTGATTGGGATAATTTAACATTTAGCTTAACCCCGACAAAATCTATGTTTATTTCCCATTGGGAAAATGGAACAAGTTGGACTGGTGGAGAGCTCATTCCGTTTGGGGATATCCCTATGTCCCCTGCTGCAGGTGTATTGAATTATGGACAGGGAATTTTTGAAGGGTTGAAAGCATTTCGAACGGCTAAAGACAGAATTATTTTATTTCGTCCAGACAAGAATATTGAACGTGCAATACTTTCAGCAGAGAGGTTATGTATACCCATTGTTCCTTCAGATTTATTCATGGATGGGCTGTTAAAAGTTGTAAAGGATAATTCTGAATATATTCCCCCATCCGATAAGGGGAGTTTGTACATTCGTCCAATCATTTGGGGAACCGGCCCAGTGTTAGGTGTAGCGCCGGCTTCTTCTTATACTTTTTTAATTTATGTATCACCTGTCGGTCCATATTTTAAATCTGGAATTCGCTGTTTAAATTTGAGAGTAACAAAGAAGTACCATCGGGCAGCACCTTGTGGAGTGGGAGGATATAAAACAATAGGAAATTATGCTGCTTCACTTTATCCGCAAAAATTGGCGAAGTCTTCTGGATTTGATGAGGTCATTTATTTAAATGCGCGAGATGATGAATCAATTGAAGAGGTCGGATCTGCAAATATATTTATTGTGAAAGATAAAATGATTTTAACGCCACCTTTAGGCGGCAGTATTTTACCGGGTGTAACACGAGATTCAGTTATTCATATTTCCCGTGAAATTTTAGGATTAGATATTGAAGAACGATCTATTTCACTCAGTGAAATGATGGAAGCAGATGAGGTGTTCTGTACGGGTACTGCTGTTTCAGTGACTCCAATAGGTAAAATCACATCGGATGATTCAGTTGGTATCATTAATGAGAATAAAATTGGAAATGTTACTCTTGCTTTGAATACTGAACTCATCAGTATTCAAAAAGAGTTAAAAGATGATCCTTTTGGCTGGTTGATTCAGGTTTAGAGCGTACGATGAAAAACCCTGAAAAACACGGGAAGAAATCAAAATATCATTCCCGAAGGCGGGCACGTGAATGTGTATTTCAAGGTTTGTATGCTATGGAAATTTCTGGAAACTCCCAGGATAAAACATTTTCGGATATGTTAAATAGATATTCATTTGATGAGGATACCAAATCATTTGCTTCTTCATTGTATATCAAAACACTGGATCAGAAACAGTTTTTGGAAAAAACAATTTCAAAATTTCTTGAAAATTGGGAGCTAGGGAGGATAGCGCTTTTGGATAACCTGATATTACAAATGGCAGTGTGTGAACTTTTATTTTTTGATGACGTACCACCGAAAGTATCTATATCAGAAGCAATTGAAATAGCTAAAAAATACAGTACAGATGACAGTTCAGGATTTGTGAATGGAATTTTAGATTCAGTCTTTAGAGAAGCAGAAAAAAAGAACATTATATCCCATTAACAGCTTATGTTGCAGAAAACATTAAAAAAAATATTTGGTTCACGATCAGATAGAGAAATAAATCGGTTGGTCCCGGTAATCAATGAGATCAACCAAACCGCAAAGGATCTTCAGGGGAAATCTGATGAAGAATTAAAAGCCCGTACAAATGAAATGATTGAGGAGATCTCCTCCTCTCGAAATCAATTAGAAATCGAGTTACAGGAAAAAGATACTGATCCGGAAGAAATAAAAAAAACTGTTTATGAATCGGAACAGAAAATATTGGATTCGTTTATGATTGAGGCATTTGCTATCGTAAAGGACACATGCCGCCGGTTATGTGGGACATCGTGGACTGTCGCGGGACGTGAAGCTGTCTGGGAAATGATTCCATATGATGTACAGCTGATTGGAGCTACTGTTCTTCATGGGGGGAATGTTGCCGAGATGAAAACGGGAGAGGGAAAAACTCTTGCTGCTACAATGCCCATTTTTCTGAATGCCCTCACAGGGCGAGGGGTTCATATCGTAACTGTGAATGACTATTTAGCTCGCCGGGATGCGGAGTGGATGGGCGAAGTGTTCAAGCGATTGGGATTGACCGTGGGATATATGTTGAATACTATGAATAATGACCAGCGCAGAGCGGCATACAATTGTGATATTACCTATGGCACTAATAATGAATTTGGGTTTGATTATTTGAGAGATAATATGTCCTTAGATGCTCGGGATCAGGTTCAGGGAGACCATGCGTTTGCCATTGTAGATGAGGTGGACAGTGTGCTGATTGATGAAGCTAGAACTCCGTTGATAATTTCCGGCTCTGTTGATGCCCCCGTGGACAAAACATACTCAGAGCTAAAACCGTTGATTCAGGATATTGTCCGAAAACAGAATGCTCTAGTTTCAGAGTTGGTGGATAAGGCGCAACATTTTATAAAGGAAAACAAAGAAGATGAGGCAGGATTGAAACTTCTTCAGGCAAGAAGAGGTCTGCCGAAACATCGGAAATTAATGAAAATATTTCAGGAACCGGGAACCATAAAACTTTCCCAGAAAGTTGAATCAGACTATATGAGAGATAAACGTCTTCATGAAGTAGATGACGATTTATTTTTTAGTATTGATGAAAAATCACATATTATTGATATAACTGAAAAAGGAAGACAGGTTTTATCCCCAAATCGACCAGAAATGTTTATCATTCCTGATTTGGGGGAGATGATCTCAGAAATTGAAAATAATGAGCAATTTTCTTCAATTCAGATTGCTGAGGAAAAAGAGAAAGCTTACCATCTTCATGCTGATAGAAGTGGTAAAATACATAATATTAGTCAATTATTGAGAGCTTATACCTTATATGATAAAGATGTGGAATATGTCGTTCAAGAGAATAAAGTTCAAATAGTAGATGAATTTACCGGAAGGGTTCTGCCCGGGAGACAATACAGTGATGGATTGCACCAGGCGATAGAAGCCAAAGAAAATGTTGCGATACAACGTGAAACTCAAACACTGGCAACAATTACAATTCAAAATTATTTTCGTTTATATGATAAATTATCAGGGATGACAGGAACAGCTGAAACAGAAGCAGAGGAATTGGGTTCCATATACAACCTTGATGTGACAGTGATACCCACTAATCAACATGTTATACGTGATGACAGAGATGACTTTGTTTATAAGACAACACGAGAAAAATATAATGCAGTAATTGAAGAAATAATAAATTGCCATAAAAGTGGACAACCCATTCTTGTGGGAACGGTGTCTGTTGAAGTATCTGAATTATTATCACGTATGCTGAAACGTAAAGGGATTCCTCATAATGTTCTGAATGCAAAACAACACAAGCATGAAGCAGAAATTGTAGCTAGAGCTGGACAAAATGGGGCGGTAACGATTGCCACAAATATGGCTGGAAGAGGAACGGATATTAAATTGGAAGGAGAGGAAATCAAAGAATTGGGAGGGCTACATATTTTGGGAACAGAGAGGCATGAATCTAGGCGGATAGATTTACAGTTGCGGGGGCGTTCTGGTCGTCAGGGAGATCCCGGTTCATCTCAGTTTTATTTATCCCTTGAAGATGACCTGATGCGGCTGTTTAACAGCGATCGGGTTGCCGCCATTATGGACCGGATGGGTGTGGAAGAGGGAGAAGTTATTACTGCAAAAATGGTAACTCGCGCTATCGCAAATGCTCAGAAAAAAGTAGAAGGAAGAAATTTTGGAATTCGGAAACATCTATTGGAATATGATGATGTTATGAATCAACAGAGACAAGTGATATACAATTTAAGGGATAAAACGTTGAAGGGGACAAATACCCGAGAAATGGTATCTGAGTTTATTGCAGAGTTTGTGGATGATGAGCTTGAAAATCAAAATGTGGATCATTTTGACGAAATAGATTGGGATACCTTAAAGCAAACTACTGCGTCTCATATGTTGGTGGATTTGGAGATGGAAAGGATTCAGTCATTATATGGAGAAGATGAGATCACTCATGACAACTTTCGGGATTACCTTATTGCCCAGGCTGAATCAGTGTATAATGAGAGAGAATCTATATTGCCAGAAGAAATTATGAGGGGATTTGAGCGTTTTGTTATTTTACGAACCATTGATGAACAATGGAAAGATCATTTATATGGAATGGACCAGATCAAGGAAGGAATCAATTTACGGGCCTATGGACAAAAAGATCCTCTTCTTGAATATAAGTCTGAGGGATTTCATCTTTTTCAGGACATGATAAAAGAGATGAATCAGAAAACGGTACAGCGGTTGTTTCGTACTCAGCTACAGGGGATGGAACATGCGCCTCAAATTCAGCGAAAAGATAGAAACGTTCAGGTACGACATGATAGCACGGAAGGAATGGGTATTCAAGCTGCACCACAAACTGAAAGAGGTCAAAGACCACCACAACCAGTGAAAACTCCCGTCAAAGTAGATCAGAAAATTGGAAGAAATGAAAAAATTCAGGTCATCAGTCCTTCTGGTGAAAAAGTGTTTGTAAAATATAAAAAATTACAGCAATTATTAAATAAAGGCTATACAAGGGCCTAATGATAAATGTATTTGCCGCGGTGGTGGAATTGGTAGACACGCCAGATTTAGGATCTGGTGCCCTCTGGGTGTGAAGGTTCGAGTCCTTTCCGCGGTACTCACTTTTGAATTTTATTTAAATTATTATGAAATCAAAGATACTGGGAGCGCTAATTTAATTTTGCTTAACTTAAATGGATTAATAGGGTAGTCTTCAGTAAATCAGGTTACATTCTGTAAGAATAATTTTCAAAATTTTGAATTAAAGTTAAGGATATACTATGAACATTGAAGAAAAATGCATATTTCTCGAAGAACGTATCACACGTTTAAATGAAATCGGTATAGCTCTTTCAACAGAGAAAGATACCAATAAATTATTTGAGCTGATTCTTGAAGAAGCCAAAAATATAACTAATGCCGATGGCAGGACTCTTTACATGGTGGATGAAAAAGGAAATCTGAAATTTGAGATTATGAGAAATGATTCTATGGATACTATAATGGGTGGAACCTCTGGAATTGATATACCTTTTCCAGCTGTCCCTAAATACTTTGACGATGGTGAACCAAACTTAAGTAATGTTTCTGCATATGCTGCTATAACTGGAAATACAATCAATATAGAGGATGCTTATGAAGAAAAGGGTTATGATTTTTCTGGAGCCAAATCTTATGATAAAAGTTCAGGCTATAGATCAAAGTCTTTTTTAACTATGCCTTTGAAAAATCATGAAAATGAGATCATTGGGGTTATGCAGTTGATTAATGCCACGGATAACAATACAGGTGAAGTTATATCTTTTTCTCCTGAAGTTCAGGAACAGGTTGAATCAATAGCGTCCCAGGGAGCTGTTGCATTGACTAATAAACGACTGGTAGAAGAACTGAAAAATTTATTTGAATCATTTATCAAATTGATTGCAACAGCAATTGATAAAAAATCACCATATACGGGCGGTCATTGCGAAAGAGTTCCCCTGATCACAACGATGCTTGCCGATGCGGTTGAAAAAGTGGACTATGGAAAGTACAAAGATTTTTCTATGACGGAAGATGAACGATACGAACTTTATATTGCTGGCTGGCTCCATGACTGTGGAAAGGTTGCGACACCTCCTCATGTAGTTGACAAAGGTACAAAACTTGAGACAATAACGGATCGTATTGATACAATAAAGACGCGGTTTGAGGTTCTCCGCCGGGATGCAGAGATTGACTTTTTAAAGAAAAAACTAGAGTTGAACGGAACTGCAAATGGAGAAGCAAAAAACCTTGAAAAAGAATATACTGAAAAATTGGAACAATTAAATGATGATGAGGCATTTATAGAAAAGTGTAATGTTGGTGGTGAGTTCATGGAAAAAGAATTGCAGAACCGGGTTTTAGATATAGCCAACTATGACTATGAACAGCAAGGGGATAAAACTTCTTTCCTGTCCGAGAATGAGGTGAGGAATTTAAATATTCCCAAGGGAACCTTATTGCCGGAGGAACGGGAGATCATCAATGACCACATAGTCATCACTATCGATATGCTGGAGCAACTCCCTTATCCAAAACACCTTAAGAATGTCCCTGAATTTGCTGGTGGTCATCATGAGAAATTGGATGGGACAGGTTATCCCAAGGGTTTGAAAGCAGATCAAATGTCCGTACAAGCTAAAATGATGGCAATCGCTGATATTTATGAAGCACTAACCGCCGCCGACAGGCCATACAAAGATGGGAAGAAACTTTCTATGGCAATGAGAATAATGGGATTTATGAAAAATGATTATCATATTGATAAAGACCTATTTGAGATTTTTGTAAAAGAAGGTGTTTATAAGACATATGCGAAAGACTATCTTAGCAAAAGCCAGATTGATGAGGTTGATAAGAAAGCTCTCTTGTCATGAAAAAAAGGAGCCTTTCAACCTTAAATCGAAAAGAAATGAGGTCATATATTTTTGAGATTCAGGATACAGTAAAATCTTATTTGAATAACGGAGGGAGTGTAGACTCCTTTATAGATGAGACGAATTTTATTGATGATTTCGAATCGGTCCTCCCTGATGAAGAATACCCTATATTTGTTATCACTGTTTTAAATGATATTAAGTCTGAATCAGTTATTGATAAACTCCTAGATTCAATTTTAACTACCATTCAATCCAAATCACTGGTTTTTAATTCCTGAGCCCACTTTCGCTTCAGAAAATTTAATTCAATTTATTTCCATGGGTAAATTGTTTTCTAGGTAAGTTATTTTCCACAGATCTCTATTCATTAATTATTTATGACAGTAGAAATAGCTGTAGTACTTACGATTCTTTTATTTATGTTTTTGTTATTTGTAACTGAAACATTTTCCCTTGATATCACTGCCATGATTATATTGGCAGTTCTTTTAATTTGTGGATTCCTTGAACCTATTGAGGCCATAAAAGGCTTTTCAAACCCCGCAGTGATAACTATTGCTCTATTATTTGTACTAAGTCATGCACTTCAAAAATCTGGTGTCCTTGAATTTTTAGTTGTAAAACTGAATGAATTAACTGAAACATCAAAACTTCTTGGATTATTCGTATTTCTATTTTCAGTGGCTGTTGCCTCAGCATTTATCAATAACACTGCCATTGTAGCTATTTTTATTCCTGTTACGATTCGGTTAGCACGTCAATATCATTTAAGTCCCTCTAAACTTCTGATGCCATTGAGCTATGTTGCCATCTTAGGGGGAACTCTAACACTGGTTGGGACTTCTACCAATCTGCTTGTCAATTCCATTTATGTAGAGTCTACCTCTGCAGCACCATTGGGTATGTTCGAATTTGCTAAATTTGGAATAGTAATGCTTCTTATTGGGTTAACCTATGTTTTATTTGCGGTACCATTTCTTATTCCTTCACGGACAGTGACCTCTAGTCTAACACAGAGTTATCATATGGGTGGTTATTTAACGGAATTGAAAATTTCACATGATTCCCCTTTGGTAGGAAAAACATGTCAAGACAGAGCGGTAAACAGAAACTATGATATCACTGTTCTTGATATACTGCGGGATAAAAAACTCATTTCCAGGGATATTCGGGATTTTATTCTACAAAAGGATGATATTTTATTTGTTCGTGGTTCTCTTGAAAATTTCCTAAGAATGAAAGAGGTGGAAAAGGTAAAAATGCTTACAGATGAAAAATTAACTCAAGCGGAATTGGTGCATGATAATAATACTTTGGTGGAATGTATCCTGGCCAATCAATCCGAGTTGGTTGGTAAGAGTTTAATGGAGATTAATTTTCGCAGAAGATTTGGTAGTTTTATACTTGCGATCAGAAGAGAGGGCGCAATTTTAAGACGCAAGATCGCCCACGTGATTCTCCGATCATTTGACACACTATTGGTTTACGGTTCAAGAGATAAATTAAAGGAATTAGCAGACTCCGGCAATTTCATCGTATTGGGTGAAATTGATGCCACTTTAAAAAAACATAGATTCTGGTGGATGAGTATTGTTGTCATATGTTCAGTTGTTCTGATGGCAGCACTAGGGTTTGTCCCCATCCTTAAGGGAGCTATGATTGGTGTCGTAGTGTTGTTGGTGCTTAAGGTACTTTCGGCAAATGAAGCCTATCAAACCATTAATTGGCAGGTCATAGTACTTATCGCAGCTCTTATACCAATCGGATATGTTATTGAAGACAGTGGAACTGCATATTGGATTGGTAATGGATTGAAAGATATCGTCAATTTAGTGGATAATCAATCCTTGCGACCTTTTATTATGTTATCGTTGGTTTACTTAACAACAATCATTTTGACTGAGATGGTCTCTAATGCTGCAACAGCAATTATTATGACGCCCATCGCTATTTCAGCGGCGGTGCAAATGAATCTTGATCCACGCCCCTTTATCTTTTCCGTTTGCTATGCCGCTTCCGCGTCTTTTATAACACCCATAGGGTACCAGACAAACTTAATGGTATATGGTCCCGGGGGATATAAATTTTCGGATTATGTGAAAGTTGGACTGCCCTTGTCTATGTTATTATGGATTGTTGCAACGATAGTGATCCCGATCCTATGGCCATTTAAGGTCATTGGATGATTTAGAAGAATATTTGATAGATCTCTGTAATAAATGAATACTGACGGAAAAAATACTTCCCGCTTAAATATCTTTCTCGAAAATCCTGCAAAAGGGCTGTGGACCTTGGCACTCCCCATAATGGCTGGTATGGGGGTTCACACACTGTACACAATTGTTGATATGCTGTTTATTGGCAGACTAGGGGGAGAATCCATCGCTGCGGTGGCTTACAATATGCCGCTTTTTTTCTTTGTTATGGGGTTAACCTTTGGATTGGGTTCAGGTGTGACTGCCTCAATTGCCCGATATATAGGTGCAGATGATAAAGTGAATGCTGATAACAGCGCCGAACATGCCATTGCGATGGCAGCGGTTATTAGTATTATTTTAACCACTTTGGGACTTTTATATGGTGAATCTATCCTGTCATTTTTGGGTGCAAAGGACTCCATTTTAACTTTAAGTTGGGATTACCTAAGAGTTATCTGTTATAGTTTGCCCTGTATGATTTTTTCAGGGTTTTTTAGATCTATACTTTCCGGTGAAGGGGATATGAAACTTCCCATGATCGTTACTGCACTGGGAACTGTTTTAAATATTATTTTAGATCCAATCTTTATTTTTGTCCTTGACTTTGGTGTGAAAGGGGCAGCCATGGCAACTATGATTAGCCAGATTGTTGTATTCCTTATTTTTGTTTATATGCTATTTGTGAAGGAACATTCCTATATTCAATTCAAAATGAGGGATTTTTCCTATTCAAATTTGATTCTATTAGAAATAATAAAAGTGGGTTTGCCTGCTTCAGTATCCATGATCATCATGTCATTTGGTCAATTGGTGTTCAATAGGATCTTGACTGATTTTTCCGTTGATGCAGTGGCAGCATATCAAATTGGGGGACGGATTGACATGGTAATATTTCTTCCTATCATGTCCATTGCTGCAGCATTGACGACTCTTGTAGGGATGTTCTATGGTGCTAAGGAATGGATAAAAATAAAAATAATAATTAAATATGGGATTAGCCGTTCAGTAATGATTACGATTGTGGGCTCAACACTAATGATGATTTTTTCCCCCTGGATCGTTAAATCATTTTCCAGCGATCCTAATATTCAGGGTATAGCGGTATACTATTTACGATGTATCAGTTTAATCTATCCTTTAGTAGCTATAGGAATGACTATTGGAAGAATTCTTCAGGGTATGGGAAAGGGACTTCCACTTTTGATCATCACCAGTATACGAATTTTACTGGTCTCTGCACCGCTGGCACTATTTTTTAGATATGGACTTGGAAAACCTGTTGAATATGTTTGGTATTCTATGATGATATCCACCGTTGTTGCCACAACTATTGGAATTATTTGGTTGAGACATACATTGAATGAAGTTTTATAGAACCTGCCGTAGAGGCAGTTAAAACTTTAGAAATGAAGGTGTTATAAGTTCCAAAAACAATGATAATTTATTCAGAATATCTCAAAACAACTCCGCCATATCCAATCGCCCAACCGTTTGATTCGTCAATCCAGTCCATACTATAAATATTTACATTTGTTGGTGAGTTCACCAATTGCCAATTATCACCGCCATTTCCGGTAAATAGTATTTGACCACTGCCTCCAACCGACCATCCTATGCCGGACTCAAATATGATAAAATCAGTGTGTCCATTTCCGGTAAACTTAACATCACGTTAATAGTATTAACTACTATAAGACAATGAAAACAATTGGTAAAAAAATAATCATTATTTTAAAATAATTGGTATCCATAAATGGTTTTGGAAGAATTGGAAGATACCTGGTAATAGCAGAAAAAAATAATAGTGAATGTAAAATTTGTTGCTATTAACTACTTGGTTGAACCATAGTAATAGAGGTGATTGATAAGAAAACTCTAGCTGCGGACAGAGACCATGTCAGATGTATGCCGGAGAAGAAAGTGATAAAGGTAGACGAAAAGCCTTTATTTCACCAATTGAAGAGCGCACTCGTATAAGAAAAGACGAATAAAGTTCCACAGCAATTGGTTAATAATGTAAATTTAACCTTTATTTTCCTTGTATATTTATATAAATACCTAAATTTAATAGGAAAATATATCATTATTACATAAATAATTAACCATTTAAAAATAGAGGAAGAATATGATTAAAGTAGAATATGTATGGATTGATGGGCACAAGCCCACAGCAAAACTAAGGTCGAAAACAAAGGTTGTTGAGGGCCCTATAGAGAAAATAGGAGACATCCCCAGCTGGGGTTTTGATGGTTCCAGCACAATGCAGGCGGAGGGACATGACAGTGATTGTATGTTACAGCCTGTACACCACATTTCAGATCCGTTGAGAGGGGGAGACCATGTTATTGTCATGTGTGAGGTTCTAAATTCAGATGGGACAGTTCATAAAACAAATACCCGGGCAGCCCTTAGAGAAATAGCTGAAAAATATAAGGATGAGGAACCCTGGTTTGGGGTCGAACAGGAATATACTTTTTTTCAGGGGCGGTCTCCATTGGGTTGGCCTGAGGGAGGTTATCCAGCACCCCAAGGGCCGTTCTACTGCGGAGTGGGAGCGGATGAGGTTTTTGGTAGAGATATTGTGGAAGATCATATGGAAGCCTGCTTGCTAGCCGGATTGAGTTTTTCGGGGATTAATGCAGAGGTAATGCCGGGCCAATGGGAGTTTCAAATTGGTCCTGTTGGTGCACTGGAGACAGGAGACCAGACCTGGCTCGCCCGGTGGCTTCTCTATAGAATCGCTGAGGATTATGGTGTGAGCGCAACTCTACATCCAAAACCGGTTAAAGGAGATTGGAATGGTGCCGGTGCCCATACAAATTTCAGTACAAAAGCGATGCGAGCAGATGGTGGATTGAAAGTTGTAGAAGAGGCCTGTAAGAAATTAGGGGAAAAACATAAGGAACATATTGCGATCTATGGCGCCCACAATGAGGAGCGTCTTACCGGTTTACATGAGACCTGTTCTATTTATGATTTTAGATATGGTGTCAGTGATAGAGGGGCATCCATTCGTATTCCTATGGCTACGGCAAATGATGGTAAAGGATATCTGGAGGACAGAAGACCTTCTGCAAATATGGATCCCTATTTGGTGTGTGCAGCTTTAATTGAGACAACCTGTGGATGATTATATTAGATGAAAATTAATTTAGAAGAACCAGTTTCAGGGTCTCTATAGATTTTTCATTTTTTAATGTACAAAAATAAATACCTGAAGAAAGGGGTTTACCTAATTCATTCGTTCCATCCCATTTGATTGAATAATTTCCCGGAACGGAATGGCTGAATGGTAATGTTTTCACCAAGTTTCCCCTGAGATCATAAATTTGAATAGCACTTGGCGAAATAATGATAGGATTTTCACCAAGGCTGAATTGAATTGTAGTGGTTGAATTGAATGGATTTGGAAAAGATCTCAAAAATGAGAATTTCTCCGGAGATGAATCAAAAACTAAATTTATCTTTTTTAATTCCATGTTTCCACTAAAACTGATCTCGTCTGAGTGATCAGTTTGGTGTTTATAAACAAATTTGAGGGGTTGATTTAACAGCGCTCCATCTATGCTTTCGGTTGTCGGGTCATCTCCATAAATTGCGCCAGTTTGTATCAACTCTTCCTCTAAAATAAGGAGTTCCCCCACTAATAATCCTGTGTCTGTTAATACATTCACTTTGGTTCCACTTTCACATTCAGTTCCTGTAAAGGATATTGTACCATTAACATACATAAATATATTTGTTTTGTTAATATCAGGATTTGAGTTTAAATGAATTGATTTTCCTGCAAATTGCGGGTTAGAGGGATATTGAAAATCTTCTACGTCTTCAGCCACTTTTAACCAATATCCATATCCGTTCTCCAAGATTCCAAGAGTGTTCAGGATTCCACCAGGTTCGAAAAACATGGCACCTTCGTCCCCAAATGCAGTTACATAAATTAGATTTCCATCGTTAATTAATTGATTGAATGCATCTTCGGGGTCCATAGATCCATGGAGCCAATATCCGATCAAATTCCAACCGGATCGTAGATTAATATTGAAGTCAGAGGGAATAGGATCTCCTATATGAA
>Ga0187827_10000806_pt1 | contig 47725 bp, 42 predicted proteins | sample ETNtaG_39_FD_167969 | JGI IMG/M metagenome (GOLD analysis project Ga0187827, IMG submission 167969) | Marine microbial and viral communities from oxygen minimum zone, Eastern Pacific Ocean - ETNP2014_SV_150_PacBio MetaG (Illumina Assembly) | ecosystem: Environmental > Aquatic > Marine > Hypoxic...
TCGCTTTTCCGAGAGTTCAATTCGCGTCCGGCTTTGCCGACGCCTTTGAAGACGAGCGCGACTGCTATTTCGATGGCGAAGAGATCGGAGGCGGCCGAGAGCTTCCTTGCTGGCGCGTCTTCTTCAGAGAGGAGGCCGCGGAAGGAATGCTGGCCGCCACACGATCCAAGTTTGAGATGAGCCACTTCCAGATCGTCGAGAAAGGCTTCGACCTCAGGCCGCATGTGATGACTGCGTATGACACCGACTACGTATTGGCCCACTCGGCGATGGATTTTTCGGAGCAGCAGGAATACCGCGCGGCCTTCGAGATCGGCCCCTGGGATGAAGACCGTCACGAGGAGATCCTCTCTGCAGCGAAACTCGCTGAGCCGGTCGATACCGGTAATCCTCCGCCGACCGGCTCTCCGCCGGAGGATCCCGGAGGGGTCATCTTTGATGCTCTCGAATTTGCCGACGCCGAAGCGAAGAGTGAAGAATTCCACCGCGGAAAGTGGATGATTGCTGAACTGCCTTGCTGTCGTGGTGGACGCGCACTGATGGCCGGCCCGAGCGTGGATGCTCCCGCGCTGACGTGCCTTCCTGAGCTTACCGGATTACACCGCGTGATTGTCGGGATCGGGAACGGGGACGGCATTATCGCGCATTTCACTGGTGACCCGATGCCGACCATTCGCATCACCGGTGTAGAGAGTGGTCGCGTGAGTGCCTGTCAGTCGCCCTTCTACCTTCGCCTGTCCGGACCGCAGGAAAGCCGCGAGATCTCCCTCGGCGTCCATGATATGGCAGGCAAGTCCATCACCCTGAGCCAGTATCCAAATTCGTACGCGCGCACGGTCGTGGATTACCTGCGCTTTGAGGCATTGAGTGAGGAAGAGGTGGCCCGCTGGAACGATGCTGAAGACAAAGAGCCCTGCATCCCGTTGTGCGGTTTCAACGACATTCCGGATATCGCGCCATTCACTTCGCAGCGTGACCCCGACCCGATGATCTACCGGGCGAACATCTGGGAACACGCCCGGTCAAAGTTCGACAAAATCTACTGGCGTATCGACGGACAATGCTCTGACTTCCCGTCGAAGTTCAACACCATGCGCTACATCAGCGCGAAGGTTCATGGCATCTTTACCCCGCAGGCCAAAGCATACGGCCGGGCGTTGAAGAAGGTGGATATGCTGAAGCTCGCCGTCGAGGCCGCTCACGAATACGGCCTGAAGCTCTACGGCTGGATGCGTTTCAATAGTTACAGCGGCAACGTGCAGAGCGATTTTTACAGGAATCACCCGGAACTGCATGAGGAATGGGATCCCGGTCGCCCCACAAACAAGCTCTGTCTTGCCCACCCTGAAGTTCGCAAACACAAGATAGATATCCTCGTCGAGGCTGCGAGCTATGGACTGGACGGCCTGAACCTTGGCCTTCTTCGCCACCCGCCCCCGATGCTTTATGGGCCCATCCTTGTGGAAGGATTCAAGAAGAAGCACGGCAAACCGCCTCCACCGCCACAGACAGAAGACCGCACTTGTTTCTCCAGCCTGCCTGATATGAGTGAAGACTGCCAGGAGTGGTACAGGTATCGCTCGACATTTATGACTCAATTTGGCCATGACCTTCGTGCTGCGCTCAACGAACGCGGAATGGAGCACGTGAAGATTTCTCTCTGGCTCCGGCCCAACCACTGCCTGTTCGATTCCATCGACCTGCCGCTCTGGCTGGATAAAGGTTTATGCGATGAGGTCGTAGTCGAGTCCTACAATCCCCACGAATGGAACGAAGAGGTCTACGGTGTCCGGCCCGAATGGAAGGAGATGGTGCAGTCGAAAGTCCCGCTCATTCGCAGCACGTTCGCGCTGGGCCTGGAGAAGGCAAAAGACATGGCCCTCAGCGAGGGCTACGACGGGTTGTGCACCTATGAATCAGACTGGTTCGTCCTGGACGATCGCTGGATCGATTTTTATAGATGCCTGAGGGAGTGACCAATGAGCATCCGAACCATCAGAACCTTCCCTTTCGAAACGGAACACCTTCTCGGCGAAATCCGATGCGACGTTCCCACTCCAACGATTGCATACAAGCCGGGCGTGATCTACCTGGCGCACAAAGGCGAACCGCGGCCACCGCACCAACCCGGATACGACCTGCTGCCTGAAGTGCCGCGCCAGGCGCTGCTTATGCCCGAGTGGCTGAAGACGGAAAATCGCAGCGACGGGATCTTCTGGAATCCCTGTCATGCACAGGCTGAATCGTTCCTCGAAGAAGACACAGTGGTATTCAAAGTGGATGCCGGCCAGACCCGCGACTGGGATCTGTCTCTGGAATTCCGATACACCCCCGGGCCGGACTGGATCGATTTTGAAATGCGACTGCTGCCGAACAAGCCGCACTTAGATTTCGATTTCTTCTTCGCGTCCTACATCGTGGAAGACATGGAAAGCACGTGGGTGCCGGGTCTCATTGATGGCGCCGAGGAGTGGCGGAAGCTGGACAATCGCAAGACCGAGCCCTGGGGCCGCATGTACGGCGTGCCGCGGGATGAAGACTATCGCCAGAAGATATTCGATGGCCGCTACAGCGGCGTCACAGAGAACAGTGGAGGAATCGAGGATTACTGTTACTCGAGACCGATCATCGTCTGCCACAAGGAGGAGACCGGCCTGGCCTGTGTCACCATCGTGGAGCCTGAAAAGAACCGAATCCTGTGCGGCCAGAAGCATCAGCACGAGACCGCCCACGATTTCACCTTCAGCGGCGACCTCGTGCCGGGAGAATTGTTCACCGGCAACGCAAGGCTTGTCGTGCGGAACATCGGTTCATTTCCTGGGGCGATTCAGGAGATCGACAGGATGTGGGATGATTTTCAAGAGGAGATGCGGAGTTAAGTTCGATCTACCGGGGCTGAATCTGTTCCCCTTCACGTATCGTGAGAGCTGGCTCCCAACATCCGCCCGGCCTTTCAATACCTCGAACATCCACCAGCGGAAGCGCTTGAGGATTCCAGCGGAGGACGGTCAAATCCGCACAGGTTCCAGTTTCGAGCGAGCCGGCCTCATCCTGAAGGCCGAGCACCTCGGCAGGGCGTGCCGTGGCCCTGGTGAACAGCTCTGCTTCCGGCATGCCCGCGGCCAGCAGCTTGGAGAGTGTGCGGGGCAAATCGTGTTGGGGCGCTGACCCGACGTGCCGGCGGTATTGGTCGGTGGAGATGGTGTCCGGGTAAAAGCCTTCGGCGATGGCCGCTTCGGCGATCTCAAAGCTGAAGGACTGCATCCCATGTCCGATGTCGAAGAGTACGCCCCGTTCCCGTGCTGCCCAGACTTCGTCCCTGATCCGGCCTTCCTTAACGAGCCCTTCTTCATGAAGAAAGCAATAGGTAACGACATCGCCGGAGCGCAGCCGTTCGATCTGGCGCGGGCTTACCAGCAAAGGCCGGTTCGTACGCTCGGCCGCAGCCAGGCCTCTCAAGAAGATTTCCTCCGGATCATTGTCGCCGCAGCAGACGGGCGCGGTATTCATGGCAATGCCCCAGACGGCGTCGCCGTTCTCCTCGATCGCACGCACGCACGCATCGACATCCACGTCGTTCATATCTTCGAAGCAACCTCCATCCTTTGACTCGCCGGACGCGGAAAGATTAAGAGCCATGACCACTCGCGTCTTTGATCCCCTGATGACCTTTTCGTGATAGCTCTCCCAATTGTTCGCCCCCGCATCGCCCTGTGACATCACTGTCGTGACTCCCCGAGGCAGGAATTCGATATCGGGATCAACGCCGAACTTTGAGCCCCCCCGTGCAGGATGGGCATGCAGATCGACGAGTCCCGGCAGCAATAGATCGTCAGGAAAATCCAATGTCCTGGAAGCCGAAGCATCGACATCCTGTCCGGCGGCCACGATCTGTCCATCTTTTACGCCAACCGCGCCCGGTCCATCCAGGCCAGCGACTGCGCAGAAAATCCGTCCGGCGCGTACGATCAGATCGAGTTCGTTTGTGTCAGACATAAGCGGGTTCCTCTATCGGACCATGTGGTGTCCCCGATCTCTGACTGGTGCGAATCGGAGTGAGCATTATCTTTCTTCGTCTTCGTCTGGTACACGAACTTTTTGAGGGGTCAATCCAACTCAATTCAGGCCACATGGAGCTCGCCCTTTGTATATAAACCAGGAAGAGGATCTTCCAGTCTCAGACCTGCCAGATCAGGGCAGTCTTACAGAGGCAGTTCCATGAAGAAAGAAAGTTGAGATTAAAGAAGTAGGATTAAGAGATTGAATGTAAGAAACCTGCACGCACATCGCGCAGAGGTCTGGTAAATATTTACGGAGGCAGGAAACATTGGAACCTTCGACCGGCTCAGTCCCTCTCAGCCAATCTGATGACCTGGAAAACTGGCTGCCGCAACTGAGGCAGGGCCATCCCCGGCTGTTCTTCAACTGCGAAACCTGGCCTGCTGTCAGAGCGCGGGCACTGGGCGTTGCAGCAGATGCGTGGGAAAGACTGATCGAGAAGGTGAAGGGCTATCCGGATGAACCGGAAGGCGATTCGGGCGGGCCGGCATTCGAAAGAGAACAGAAAATCGCGGGCCAGGCATTCATGATGCCGACTGTGAAGGGGTCCACCGAATGGGGCGTGCAGGCGATGGAGACGGCCTTCGTTTACCTGGTTTCCGGCGAGGCCCAATTTCTCGAAAAGGCCCGGCGAATGCTGGAGGTGAGCGTTGAGGTCTATCATCAGTGTTACCGGGACCGCAGGGTCGTGAACTGGTATTGCATGTCGAGAGTCTGCGCTATCGCGGCCTACGACTGGATCTGTAACGACCTCACCGGCGGGCAGCGCAGGGCCATCCTTGCGCCGTTGCTGCGCCATGTGGAAGACATTCAGCCGGCGCCGGACAAACCGGTTATTTTCGGAATTAATGACAGCGACCACAAGACCGGTTTTTATGGCGTGAAGAACATCCCCTGGTTTGCCGGGCTCGCGGGATACGGCGATGGGATCGAAGATGAACTGGCTGGCCGCCTACTGCAGACCGGATACGAACACTACAGCCAGATGCTGAACTTCCGTGAAGCCTGCGCTCTCGATGACGGCGGCCTCGCATCGACAACCACTGGTTACGCATTGGGCGCGTATTCGTGGGCTTCCTTCAATATCTTCCATACCTGGAAATCGGCGTTCGGAGAGGACCTCGCGCCGCACTGGCCGCACATGGCCCTGTTCCCGAACTGGATTCTGTGGAACTGGATTCCTGCAGACGAGCACCCGTTGGAGTTCGGCAGCGGCGATACCTATCACGGGGACAACCAACTGCGCACGTACGCTCTCTACGAGCACATGTCACAGATCATGCATTTCCATGGTCAGTCGCATCCCCGCTGCGCTGCGCTGGCCGCTCACATCCGGAACATCGTGCCGGAAAACCCAGGCCCGACGAGCTGGCCTGTCTACCCCTTCCTTTTGACGGAACTGGAGAACGCGCCGGCTCCGGAGCCACAGGATGATTCCCAGCCGGCAGCGCGCCATTTTGAAGGCATGGGGCAGATCATCATGCGGTCGGGCAACGGGCCGGACGCCACCCGATGCCTTTTCACTGTTGCCGGCCACGCGATCAATCACCGGCACTACGACGAGAACAATTTCATCATCTACAAGAAGGGGTTTCTCGCACTTGATACGGGCACGAGAGCCCAATCGACGGATTTTCAGCTCCGCCACTACTACGCGCAGACCGTGGCCCACAACTGCATTCTGATCCATATGCCTGGAGAGCCTCAGCCGTCTTACTGGGGGCCGGCATACGAAGGACCTGAAGGAAAAGAAAACTACGGCGGCATGATTCGCCGGGGACTCGGAGAACTGCTCGCCTTCGAGACCAACCCCCATTACACATACATCGCCAGCGACGGGACCGCCTGTTACAGCGAAGAAAAATGCGAGCTCGCACTTCGTCAGTTCGTCTTCATTCCTCCCGCCCATTTTGTGATTCTCGACCGTGTGACCTCTACCGATCCGAATTACAGGAAAACCTGGTTGCTACACACGCAGAACGAGCCCCAGGTGACGGCCAATACCTTTCACTGTGACGAAGGCGACGGACGCCTGTTCTGCCAGGCCCTGCTCCCGGAGCGCGCCGCGTTGACCCCCATCGGCGGCCCGGGCAAAGAATTCTGGGCCAACGGCAGAAACTGGGAACTGAACGAAGAGTTCAAAGTCGGTCAACAGGAGTTTCAGGAAAAGACCGGCAAAGCAATGCTGCTCGGCAACTGGCGCATGGAAGTCTCACCGGCCGAACCGAGCAGGGAGGACATCTTCCTGCACCTCATACAGGTGGGGGACAGCGGTCTGGCAAATATATCCAGTGCTGAAGCTTCAAGGAGTGATGAACGGGTAGCGGTAAGTTTCAGAGCAGGCGAACAGGATGTCAGCATCACTTTCAACATCACCGACCAGACCTCCGGTCGAATCGCAATTAGAGGTACACCTGTGGAGCTCGGCCAGGAACTCGCAACGGGCGTCATGCCACAAAGTGGCCTGGATTGAGATCTGGTGTCGGATTGAGAGCATGGGAAAGGTCCATCCGGCGAGGGCTCGGCCGGGCAGATGCTCTCTGACCATGATGGCGGTCGTGTAGAGCCGTAACCCCGATACCGGATTTTTCATGGCCCTCATATGTTCGTCCTCGATGACCGATATCTTTCAATAGATTGGAATATCTGCAAAACTGACGGCGTCAGAGCCTCACTGAAACAGGAAATCCGAGCCCGTGCCAGACCCCGAAGCAGACGAACGAAAGCTTGTCGAACGTGTTGCCGAAGGGGATGAAGAGGCCTTTGAAGCGCTCGTTGATGCCCATGAAGGCAAGCTCCTCGGCTTCCTGACCAAGATGTCCGGCAGCCCGGATGTCGCCAGGGAAGTAGCCCAGGAAGCACTGGTAAAGGCCTTTTTCAAAGCGCACACATTCGATTTCCGTTGCTCTTTTTTTACATGGTTGTGTGAAATTGCGATTCGGAAGTTCCTCGACTTGCAGAAGAAACAGAAGAGGTGGCTGAGAAAGCACGCCATTTCCGACCTGCGCGAACAGTTTGACCAGCCTGGTAAAGCACTGGGACCGGTCGAAGAAGCGCAGAGCCGAGAGGCCGGAGATGTCGTGCGGGCAGCAATTGCCCAGCTCTCACCAAACCACCAGACTGTCCTGATGCTCAGAGAACTCCAGGGAGCCTCTTACGAGGAAATCGCCGCAGCCATGAATTGCTCTCTGGGCACCGTTGAATCCCGTTTATTCAGAGCCCGCCAGAAACTCAAACAAGTCCTTGAACCCTTGATTGCCAGAGATGAACTGTGACCATTGCCAGCGATTGATTTCCCGCGCCCTCGATGCGCGTCTGAGCTCCGATGAAGAGCAGGATCTCCAGTCGCACCTCGAAACCTGCGAAGCCTGTGAACGTGAATGGCGTGAACAGAATCGGATGCGACAGTTGATTCAGGGCCTGCCTGAAGTAGAAACGGAAGCCGTCCTTATCGACGTGATGGAACGCCTGAGGTCAAGTGATGCAAAGGCCCGGGAGGCTAAGCTCATTCTCTTCGAGGAGGTAGAACGTTTCGCCCGCTGGTTTGTACCTCTGGCAGCCATGCTGATGGTTGTCCTTTCTGGTTTCGTCCTTCGCGGCATGCATTCGAGATCGCAGAACATCACCGATGGAGAACTGGCCCAGGCGTACCTGGAGTCCGAGCTTGATTATAATTCTGAGACGGAAGCGGACGTTTGGGGGCTATCCTCCCTTGTCACCGAATCGGAGGAATCACCATGAAGGCATTCAGCTCGGGCAAATGGATCGTTGCCCTCCTTATGGTAAATCTCGGACTGGGCATCGTCATCGGCATCCTCGTCGATCAGCAGTTGTTATCGCCGGCCCAGGCCACTGAAGATTCTATGAAGCCCACCAGCGAGAGACCGCGTCCGGTTGGCAAGCATCATACTCCGCATGGAGGCATGGCTTCACCCAAACACAAAGAGATGATTCTGAAGAAGCTCACGAACGAGCTGCAACTCGATGACGCGCGGCTTGAATCTCTCAGCAGTTTGTTTGATAAACACCACAGTGCTGAGAGAGAATTCCATCGCCAGATGCGCCAGGAGATGATGCAGCAGCGGAAGACATTCATGACGGAGGTCGAGACTGTCCTGACCACTGAACAGACGCAACGGTTTCGAGAGATTCGCCTCAGAATTGACCACAGACGTAAGGAAATGATGCGCATGAAGCGCGGAGGCATGCACGGCGCTCGGCAAGGCCAGAGACCGGAACGAATGCCAAGACGGCCGGAATTGGAGGAATAGAGAATGTGCGGGCGCTTCGCGACCGCATTCGAACTCGTGGCGCGGGCGTTTAGCAACCGCTATTACCAGCCGCGGAGCGACTGGACCACAACGAACCTTTTACCCAACCACACAGGGGGATTCAGCTATGAAGCGTACTTTCGCCGTAATCTCAGCGATGGCATTAGCCGTCGCGATAACCTCGGTTTCCGCACAGGAACGTGATGACAAGAAGAAGGGCCGGGAAGGACATGAAGCCTTTAAGAAACTCCTCGAGGATCTCGAGAAGGAAGGCTACACCAAAGATCAGATCCGGGGGATCGTTCAAAAGTCGCAACGAGGCGAGGAGCTTTCTGAAAAAGAACAGGCCGTCGCCAAAAAAGTCCAGGACGCCCGCACCGCGGCCGGTTTTGGAAACCGGGGCGGCAACCGGGGAGGCCAGCAGGGAGGACGCCAGGACCCGCGTGAAATGATGCGTCGCATGATGCAGGCGCGTGCGCAGCAGCAGATGTTCGCGAAGGTCTCAATGAATCCGCTCGACGCGACCTATCACGACCTTGCCGAGACCTATTTCAAAGCCCAAAAATACGTCGAAGCGGTCGATTCACTGAAGATCATCATCGACAAGAGCCCGGACGCAGAAGCCAAGGGCGCCGCACGATTCAATTCCGCGCAGATATATCGCCAGGGGCTCAACTATTATTCGCACGCTGCAGAAGAGTATCTGCAGGTAGAAGGCAAACTTCGCGCCCGCTCTTTGAAGGAACTGCTCGACATGTTCCAGAACCAGGCCAAAGACCTGCAGCTCGCCATTGATACGCTCACCGAGCTCGCCAAGCAGACTCAAGACAAAGGCGATAAAGTCGATATCTTGCGTGCGCTGGCCTCGGCATACTCCCGTGCTGAGAAACCCGACGAAGCGGTCAACACCCTCAAATCAATCACACAGATTCTTACTTACGAGGAAGCAGTCGAGCTGAAAGACCACTACACCCTGGGCGATTCCGAAGAAGCGCTCCAGGGCCGTGGACGCCAGAGCTTCAATCCCATGATGATGATGCGCGGCCGGGGAGGCCATCCGGGAGGTGGATTCGGTCGCCCGGGAGGGGACCGCCGAGGTGGTCAGCCGGGTGGAGGTCAGCCGGGAGGAGGAGCTGAGCGCCCACAGTTGGAGAAATAAGAATCAATCCAATCGTTGCCCTCGAGGGTTGATTTAAGAAGGGACGACCGAATGGTCGTCCCTTTTTTTGTCTGGCGAGGTAATTGCCAGAGACAGACACGATAGGAAAGCAGGGGCGTTTTAACTTAACAAACCTGGGCCAGCCTTTTCACTTCAAGCACCGACCTCAACAACACAATTCCCGCCCGTCCCGCCGAGAACCCTGATCTCGCACAGAGCCTTCACCTTGCCTCCGGCACCTACAAACCACTCGAGATCGCGGCTTCCGGTAACGCCGCCCAGATGACCGACGCTCTTGTGGCCAATGTTGGACAGCAGCTCCACACCTTCAGCCGGGCGAAACTCCACTTTCACTGGCCTGAGTCTTCGCAGACCGCGGCCTTTGTTTGTCACGTGGGTCGGCAATTCTCCCCGATTGGCCACGCGGGCCCGGATGCGCCACACATCATCACCGACCTTTTCCGCAGCGACTTCTTCCAGCACGACCTGCGGATGCATCTCCGCGTGCTCGAGGGTGAACTTGTACGTGTCCCTGCTGATCTTTGACAGCGCCTTGAGAGTTGGATTGATCTGGTGAGGGAAGATGAAGCCGCCGACCTCGACCTGCCCAAGCTGCGGATGCTTGAATCGCTTCCAGGGCTCGAACAGCGGCTCTCGTCTCTTCTGCCGATCCCACCATTTCATGACCTTGCGCAAGTGCTGCTCCTGTTCCTCCTCGGTTTCGGTCGCAAAACGAATGTCTGTGCTGATACCCGCGCTGTCCCAGATCTGTCCGAGCTCGAATTCGAAGACAAAGAGCCCAAGGTGGTGATAGCCGAAATTATGGAAGTGGCCCCGCAGGTTGCAGTCGCGGTCCCGCTTATTCCGATACTTGACGACCGGCACGATGGGGAAACCCGTATGTTTTTCACCAATGCGTGCGATGTCATCCATCATGCGATCGTCGCCCGCATCAAGGTCGCTCAGCGAACCCGTTGATGGCGGACGCAACACCGCGGCCGGGCCAGTGTGATAACCGAGCACGCCATAGATGTTCGGACGGCTGTGGATGAACTCGCCAAGCGCGTGCATCTCCGGCTCGCTGAAAGGAAAGTCACCCGCGCCCCCCTGTTCCGGCTCGGGACGCCAGTCGTAAGACCAGTTTCGATTCCAGTCGAATGAGCGGCCTTCAATCTTCAAGTTATCCGTTCCGTCCCAAACGTGAATCACGCCCTCCGGAAACACTCGATAAAACGGCCCTTTCGATTTTGAGCGACGGCGAATCATCAGCCGCGAATCTTTCGGATCTTTCACAAACTGCCCATCCGGGTGCCTCTGCCGCATGGAGAGTAGAACGCCGTCGCCATTGACATCCTCCTGGTAGAGCGTGTTCGGCTCGCGCTCAGAGCGGTCCGTCCGGCTGCGCAGTTTGCCGAATGTGGCCGCGCAGTAATGCGCGCCATCCGGATTCAGTCGCGGCACCATATAGAAGGCGACTCGCTTCAGCAGATCTGATTTCGGGGCATCTGCCAGTAGTTGCTGCGCCGTATAAAGGGCCGCATGCGTGCCCGCCAATTCTCCCGCGTGGATGTTTCCCTGTATCAGATACGCCGGCTTATCTTCGGCCGCGCCCGTGCTGAAATCCGTGATCGTCAAGAGTGAAACGTCTCGGTCTTCACGTGATTTTCCAAGCGAGCTCAGTTGGCAGAGATCGGGGCGTGCGGCAGGGAGCTTTTTGAGAAAGTCGGCGAACTCTTCGTGTGTGAAAAATTTCTTGAACGGCAGGTTTGGTAGCTTTTTCTTAGCCATTGTGTTGAAGAGCGAGTTTCGGAGCGTCAGCAGAGCAGGGCATATCCGACTCGCACTATCGACGCAAATCCAGTCTGTAGCTCAGTCGCTCCGCGACCGCTCAACTTGTCGCGAGCAACAGGATCACATTAAGCCAGCTCCACCTTCCCCGCACTGTCGCCGAAGCTCTCAATAGAAACGCCCATCCTTTCCTGCATCAAGACGTAGAGATTGCAGAAGGGAGTGTCTGTCTCTGTCACGATGTGCCTGCCGGAATCGATAATCCCATCTGCCTTTCCGGCAAGGTCCCGAAAACCAACAACATCCCTCGAGCATAGTCTCTGTCTCTTTCAGAACCAGCGACCAGACAGAACCGGCATTCATTACTCATTACTCATTACTCATTACTCATTACTCATTACTCATTACTCATTACTCATTCGCCTGTTTGACATGCCTTCGCGCCGTCGTTTCAATCGCTTGGGCATTACATCACAGACAACAATTGGAGCGACAAAATGAGCATCGTAGAAATCACCCCCGGCACCACCCGCATCGGCTGGATCGGAACGGGCGTCATGGGACGCAGGATGTGTGAGCACTGCATGAACGCCGGATTCAGCGCAACGGTTTTTAACCGCACGGTCTCGAAGACCGACGCGCTTAAAGAGAAGGGCGCCACCGTCGCATCATCGCCGAGAGAGGTCGCAGAGAATTCCGACGTTGTATTCACGATTGTCGGTTTCCCGTCAGATGTCCGCGAAGTCACCTTCGGCGAATCTGGAGCGCTGGCCGGTATGAAAGAGCGAGGGATCATCGTCGATATGACGACCAGCGAGCCATCGCTGGCGAAGGAGATCTATGAGGCGGCCCAAAGCAAAGGCGTGCACTCCATCGACGCTCCCGTATCCGGCGGCGATGTCGGCGCCAAAGAAGCCCGCCTCTCCATCATGATCGGCGGCGATGAAGAGGCCGTGCAGGCAGCAAATCCGTTCTTCGAAGCCATGGGCAAGAACATCGTCCACCTCGGCCCGGCCGGAGCTGGCCAGCACACAAAAATGGTGAACCAGATCCTCATCGCTTCCAACATGATCGGAGTCGTTGAAGGCCTCCTTTATGGTCACAAGGCCGGATTGGATTTGGAGACCGTCATTGCCGCAGTCGGCGCCGGAGCAGCCGGTTCATGGTCAATAAACAACCTCGGCCCCCGTATCGTGAACCGTAATTTTGACCCTGGCTTTTTTGTCGAGCACTTCATCAAAGACATGGGCATCGCTCTCGACGAAGCCAAGCGAATGGACCTCTGCCTGCCCGGACTCGCCCTCGCCCACCAACTTTACCTGGCCGTTCAGGCCCAGGGCAACGGCCGACTCGGCACACATGCCCTGGCTCTGGCACTGGAGACGATGAACGGAATAGAGAGGTGATTCGCTGCCCGCAATCACGCATTAAGGATCGCTTCAACCGCAGCCGTCGCCGGCTGAAACGAATCCAGTATCGCGGCAACACCCTCATCGGGTATCTCGATGCCGTAGCGATTCACCCAGACACTCCTGATCCCAAAGGAAGTAGCGCCGACGATGTCTGATTCCCAGGAGTCGCCGACCATCACCGTCTCCTCTGGTCTCGAGGCGAGTCGCTCCATCGCAATCTGAAAGATCTCCGGCTCGGGCTTTTTTGCTCCCGCCTCCTCAGAAATAGTAACCGATTCAAAGAATTGGCCTATTTCAAGGTCCTTAATCTTCGGCAATTGATGCTCCACCAGGTTGTTCGAAAGGATGCCTAATTTGACCTGACCGCTGAGCGCTTCCAGGACTTCCACGCTGCCCGGCACCGTGCGCCGACTTTTCTGATAAGACCCTGTATAACGTTCAGTCGCAACCGAAAGCTCCTTTTCGCTGACCTCATGATCAAATTCACCGAAAAAGCCTGTCAGCCTCTCCACGCGGGCCTCTTCCGAATTGACCTCACCCGTCAATACTCGTTTATGGACCAGCTCGAGCCAGTAATGATAGGTCTGTTCCAGTTTTTCGTCCGAGACGCCATCAAGGCACAGCATCAGATCCCTCATCGCTCTCAGGCCGGCCATACAACTGTGCCGATGGTCAAATAAAGTGTCGTCCAGGTCAAAAAGAACCGTCGTAACTGGTCGTTCGCTCATTCCTTTCAGCTCACCTCACCTTTAGTGATTGTCATGAACGCCTCCTCGAGGTTTACATCCACCTCGCGGCACCACAAGACTGGTATTTCTTTGATAACTAATTCCCTAACCAATTCAGATAAATCATCTGCTTTTCCGCCGAATTCAAAGCTTATCCGCTTATCCCGATAGTCAATATTCATCACTCTCGGAAAAGCTCTCACAATGGAATAAGCAAGGTCTTCGTGATCCAAGACCTCTATCTCGATCTTCCACTGGTCTCGAACCCGATTGAGGATCTCCTGGATAGGCCCCTCCGCGATAAGTTCCCCACGCTCGATGATGAGTACTCGAGTGCACAGATCTGCCAGTTCAGAGAGGATGTGCGAGGAAATAAGAATCGTCTTACCCATCTTCTGTAATTCACTCAGCAGTTCTTTTATTTCCACACGGGCCCTCGGATCGAGGCCGGAGGCCGGCTCATCCAGAATCAATACCGGGGGGTTGTGCACCAGCGTCCGAGCCAGCGCGAGCCGCTGTTTCATTCCCCTGGAAAGGAGATTCACGTCCGTATCCCTTTTGCCATCGAGCTCCAACAGAGCCAGCACATCATCAATAATAACTTTCCTCTTACTTCTCTTGATGTTGTACGCAGTGGCAAAGAAATCCAGGTATTCCCAAACCTGCATTCCATCATAAACTCCAAACGAATCCGGCATGAATCCAATTGATTTTCTTACCTCGACCGGGTGCTTTATCACGTCATGTCCATTGACTTTGGCTTTGCCCCTCGTCGGCTTCAATAGAGTAGAAAGGAACCGCATCGTCGTCGTTTTACCTGCGCCGTTAGGGCCAATAAAACCACAGATATCACCTTCCTCAACTTTCAGGCTTAAATCCTGGACAGCCACAAACCCATCATAGCTCTTGCGGAATTCCTTTATCTCTATCATCGGTTCTGCGGCCCCCTTACAAAAAATATTGTCTGCTCGCTTTCCGGGACGATTCTTTCCCCATTCACCAACACGGGCAAAAACGGCCCATCGTAGACCCGCGTCTCAGCACTCGTGCCAAAAGCGCCTGGACCGGGAAACGTCCCCGGTTTGGGCTTGGACTGTTCGAAAGCCTCGCGAATCCTGGCACGCACCGGAAGGATACCTGTTCCAATAACAGTGCGTCTCGAGCGTGCGCCTATTTTCAGGTTGCTGATCACGCCCGCTCCCTGACCATCAATATTCAGCTTCTCCGTTTTGGCTTGATACAGAATATCAGGATTTGAATACTCATCCTGAATACCAGCCTTGAGCTCTAGCGCGCTGAAAGCAAAGTCCGACCCTTCTACTTCTACCTGATAAGCTCGCGTATATGCAGAAAAGATTGACATGTAAGAAATGATTTCAACCACTTCAGAATCTGGCGCGATGTGAACGACACTCCTCAACTGCATCCGAACGTCTTCTCCCGAAAGCGAATCGTATCGATAGGATCCAAAAGTAAAAACGACTGCCAGGACAGGGCACAGACACCATGCATATATAGTACGTCTCAACAATTTGAATAACGCGTAGTTCGCGGGCACTAGCAGAAAGACGTAAATTCCAAGGAACCAACCGATCGTACCTCTCTGCGGGATATTCAGCCGCTGATGCGCCCGGAAAGCACTCTCAATATTCTTATTGTGCCCCGTTCCCGGCTCTTTCCTGCACAGGAGGCCGGAGGGCGCAAGCAGTGAAGCCCACAGCTCACGATTGGTCCTTGCGCTCCTTCCCAATTTTCCGTCAAAGGAAAAGGGGCTCTTGGCGGGTCTCGATCACGGTAAGTGGCTTTAAGAAAGGGTATTGCCACATGTGTGTAGGATTCTTAGTCGAAAATGGTCGAAATTTCTCAGTCCATAGGAGAGGCGCTTTATCAGCTTGGTCTTGTAGTTTAGCCCCTCCGCGACCCCGTTGGTTATCCGCAGTCTGAAGAATGCCAGGATCTCCTTTTTCCACGTTTTAACGGTTTTGATGAAGCTAGAGAGGTGTTTCGAACCTAAGTATGTGGCTCGACGTAGCCATTTATTGAGTTCCTCTTTTGCCTCTTCAAGGTCTTTGATCGAATAGAGACTCCTCATGTCTTCCTTTAATTCGTAGAGCTGCTTCAACTCACCATCAATGCCGAGGGCTTCTTGCAGTTCTTTGCCACCTCCGTCCCTACTCAACTGGTTCTCTTTTGCTCGCAGGAGAACATGTCGAAGCACTTTTTTGCATCGGTGCTTTTCTTCTTCATCGGAGATCTTTCGTTGGACTTCCCGGCGGCGATCCTCAACCGCATCGTTCATCTGTTGGATGACATGAAAGCGGTCCACGACCACCGTCATTGACGGAAATACTGCTCTAACGGCATCCTTGTACTTCGGCCACATATCGGTACAAACTCCTTGCAACTCATTAAACAGATCTTCCTTGTGTTCTTTCAGATAGGTGATGAGCGTTTCCTTCAAACGATCCGGAAGGACGTCAATCACTTCATGGGTATCCAAGTCGTAAAGCAGGAGAAGGTAACGACGATGTCCCTTCTCTTTGGAGATCTCGTCGATGCCCAGATGCTTTACAGGCGCTACCTGACGCCTGTTGTCGGCTTTTTCAAGTTCTCGGTAATAAACATCCTGAAAAGTGCGACTGGATTCGTCATGCCATTCTGCAACGTTCTTAGGCGCCGCGTTTCTACTCATGGTCATCAATCGCTCCACGAACGAATCCGTGAAGTAATGACAGTCTCCAAGAAACTTGGGACGGCGATTGAACATCGCTCCACACTCGGAACACTCCATCTCTACCGAATCCAGATACAGCAAAGTCTTGTACTCCATGCAATCGAGATGACGAACTGGACTCTTTCGTGCCTCAGACTTTCTCAGGAAAGCATCACCTCCACAGGATCTGCAAAGGCAGGATGCTTCACGCCATTCAAGATGCACACGGAGAGTCTTAGATTCAGAATCCAGTTCAAACTCAGTCACCTGCAGTTCGTCAATTCCTAACAGTTGTTCAACAAATAATGTATTCATAGAAACCTCCCGTTCGCGGGTTCGAAAATCTGTGTTTCGACTGTCAAAAATACAACGACACTGCTATATCGCCGGAAACGTAAGACCGCAGCGTTCTCAATCCACCATGAACCGGAAAAGGCAAGCATGGAAACGGTACCCATTCCATATGGCATTTCGTAAATCATTGGCCGATCCCCAATGCCTGGCACATTTAGTAGAAGCGTGCCTCCCCTCGGTTCACCAGTGCAAATGACCGAGCTGCCCACGTCAAGCACGGTGGGCGATTCAATCGGCAAAATTTCCTTCACAGAGCCTATGCCATGGCTCCAATCTTTACCTGAATAAAATATGAGAGTCCCACCCGTCTGAACGAACTGCAACAAAGCGTGTAACTGTGCCGGCGCCAGGTCCGCCATCTTTCCATCCGCCCAGACGACGCAGTCAACAGACGTATAACCAACCCAACGGAACGGCAGATCGCCGACTCGGGTCGCGCATTCTCTCCAGCCGACTTTAATCGCCTCCGGCACAATGGTCTCCCGCTGAACCTGTTTGCCTCCAAATGTTATGTACTCAGCCCTTTCTTCGTCAGAGTATCTATATTCTCTGCCTAATAGAATAGGGACGCCGCTTTTATTGACCTCGAGAACCTGGACCTCTCCGTCAGTAAGAGTTCGAATTTCCTCCACCACCTTCATCATCGGCGCCAGCCCGGAACGGATCTGTAACTCGAGCTTGGTCTTTTTCCGGCTGAATGCATCCTTTGACTGTCCGCTAAGCGCTCTGGCGTAACACTCAAAACGTTTAGACGTCTCCGCCGGAACTGACAGGTCAAACCCATGGCGGGTTTCATAAAAGGCAATCTGTCGATGCTCGAGCACGGGGCCGGTCAGAGCCAAGTGCCCCTGGTATGGCCTCTCTGTTGGATTGCTTACCTCAAATGAAATAGGAAACCATGCTCCACGTCTTGCCAGGCTCTGACCAATGCCATAGCCCAGACGAATATCTGATATCTCTACTTTCCTGGGCGCTTTATCTGTTTGCTGTAATTCCTCGCAGGTACATTCAGCCAAGCCCCATAAAAGGACAAGTACAGCCCACAGTAAATAGCTTGACGGATTTAGCCCCGGAGGGGCGGAAGCATGTAGCCTGGGGCGAAAGCCCCAGGACTCGAAAGCCTCGGCAAATCCAGCCCCGGAGGGGCGAAAGCAGATTCCGCAGAAAGGCCACTTTCGCCCCACCGGGGCTGGATTCTGTTCCTGATCTTCATCCCCGGGCTGGCGACCGGGGCTACAGAAATCCGTCCGGCTATTTCCATTTCGAGGTACTAGAGCGCCCATGATTCACATCATTTTTCACTTGGATTTCCTGACAACGCCATCGAGTATATGGCTGGTCCCCCTGTGACACCAAGACCAAACGGAATATTACAACCGCTTGGCCATACGCAAGATTGCGGCCGCAATGGCGGCCAACAGACACCAGGCAGGGATGAGCGCCGAACGTGCAATGTTGAAGTACCCTGCTTTCCTGGCAAGCCCATCACCGACCTGTTGATTCATGCCTTGTGTTTCATCCTGATATTTCTTCATGTCCTGAACTATTAATGAATGGCTCAATCGCTGAGCATTCTTGATAGAACCACTGACAAGCCTGGTGGACCTTAGCTCATCACTGCAGAAGAAGCCCTTCGTTTTCAACAGCTCAATGGATTTCTCGAACTTCGCCTGTTGGTCCCATGCTGTCTTAAATGCGTTCGAGAAGCTTTTCCCAACTTTCATTGCATCAGGATCAGCCGAATGGCATAGCGCACAGTTTGAGTCAAACCAGGTGTAATCAGGCTTCTCTACCTCGTGGTAGTTATGGCACGTGGAACACGAGAGCAGGTCGAAATAGTTTTCGTCAAATTTGTCAAAGTGCGGGCTTCTCTCGTACGACTTGCGTTCTACTTCGTGGCATCGTCCACAGAATTGCACGTGGTCTGCAGGCTTGCCTACGAAGTCGTCTTCTTCTCTGTGGGCCTCCTTCTTTACGTCCACATCCGCATTTCCGCCGTGGCAATCATGACAACTTGTTCCAGCTTGTTGATGAACACTCCCCTTGTAGATTTTGTATTCAACCTTGTGACAACGTTCACATTGGGTTCGTATTACTGGCCTCTCAGCAGAGACGATCTTTACCGTTGCAGCGCAGAAAATAAGAATAAAGAACCTAGTCTTCAATTTCTTCAACCAGAGGGGTTTCGCCGATGAACATTGGGATGCCTTCCATGCTGAATCTGATTTTCTTCCCGAAGTAGGTTCTCTCTCTGCCGGACAGATGCCCGAGGATTCCCAGAAAAAGGGTCACGGCAAGAAGCAATGCTGCAATCGAAAGGTATTTCTTGCGATCTGCTGGCCTTTTAGACTTGTTTCGATCAACAAAAGGTAATAAGGCAAGTAAGGCCGGCACAATCAATCCAACGAGAGCACAAACCCAAGCTGGAAAGTATTTAGTCAACTGGTGAAGCGGCAGAAAATACCATTCCGGCTTGAGTAACTCTGGCACTGTTGTCGGGTCGGCGCGGTCGTCCAGAGGTATCGGAAATAATATAGCGCCGGAAAGAATTACCAGGATCGTAATTGAGAAAACGATTGTCCCCCTTCCAACCTGGACTCTGAAATCATGGGTCGCGTTTTCACCTTCTCCTTCCTCACCTATCCCCACCATGCCTGCAAGAATTGCCCTGCCGGCGGCAACCGCCATCAGAGCCATCGGAAGAAACAGAATATGTAAGACCAGGAAACGCGTGATTGTTTCATTTGAGACCGTCTTTCCGCCTCGCATGAGATAACAGGCCCATTCCCCCGGAATCCACAGGCTGCGGGCGATTTCAGTCGAGATCATCGTTGCATGATAGGCATGCTGATCCCACGGGAGCACTCTTCCTGTAAAAGTGAAACCTAGAACGACCCCAAAGATTCCGATTAGCATCATCCATGCAAAGTCGCCTGGAAATCTGTAGTTTGCCCACAGAAAATCCCTGGCAATCGCCAGGCCAAGTACGAACACCAACACGCCAGTTGCCCACCGGTGTACTTGTATCGCCAGCCATCCGAAGCGAACGTTATCAGCAATATAAGAAATGCTCTCGTAGGCTTGTTTGGCTGTTGGCCTGTAATAAACAAGCACAATAATTCCGCTGAGCACGAGCAGAAGCAAAGCCGCTGAACCTGCCCAGGCCAACGTATATTTCCACCCCAGCCTGGCAGTGATATATTGTTTAAAACCACCTTTGATGTAAGAACCGACGCGGCCGGCAACTCCTTCTCCCAGTCTTGAATCAATTGCCTTAGCCAGTTTGCTGGTCACTGGGGCACCTATCCAATTTCAACAATCATACGTCCGCCAATTTCCTTCACTGGTACTTTTTGCAGGGGCGCAGCATCAGGGCCCTTAACCTTCTCCCCCTGCGGATTAAATATTGCGCCGTGACAGGCACAATAAATATCCGATGTTTCCTCCCTCCACTTCACTGGACAGCTCAGATGTGTGCATATCGCAGAAAAAGCATTCAGTTCGCCTTCCTTTTTAAAGATCAATATTGGACCGGACTCCAGAGAGTAGACATCCCCTTCACCGTCTTTCAGGTCCTCACTTGGAGCAACGTCCACTGAGCCGCCCCCTCTAACTCGCGATGGAGGCCATACTGCTGCGAACCCACCGACCAGCAAGGCGACCACAGGCCCTATGACTGGCAATGTGAGAGCAATGCTGAAAAGGCGACGTGAGATGATGCTTTCCTCAGACTTGAATTATTCGATCATGCCTTCTATCGGGCTGCTGGCGGATGCATACAATTTACGAGGAATTCTGCCTGCCAGATATGCGGCTCTGCCCGCCTCGACAGCGCTCTTCATGGCTGAGGCCATCAGCTTCGGATCTTTCGCACATGCGATAGCTGTGTTCATTAGCACACCGTCCGCGCCCAACTCCATAACCCGTGCAGCGTCAGAAGCAGTGCCAACTCCAGCATCTACAATCAGCGGAACCGTGATCGCTTCTCTAAGAATCTGAATTGTATACGGATTGCATATACCCAGGCCGCTTCCTATCGGTGCCGCCAGCGGCATGACGGCTGCGGCTCCCGCATCCTCAAGTTGCTTGGCGATGACAACATCGTCACTGGTGTAAGGCAATACGGTAAACCCGTCAGCGACCAACTGCTTCGTAGCCTCGAGTAATCCGACAACGTCCGGGAAAAGTGTCTTCTCGTCCCCAATTACCTCAAGCTTTACTAACGCACCCAGACCCATCTCTCTCGCGAGCCGGCAGGTCAGGACCGCGTCTTCCACATTGTAACAGCCGGCAGTATTGGGAAGTAAATCGATCTTTTCGGTGTCAATATAATCCAGGATGGACTCCTGCGAACGGTCGCTGATATTCTCTCGCCGAACGGCAATCGTCACCATCTCAGTTCCTGTCAGCGTATGACATTCTTTCATGACCTGGAAATTCGGATATTTGCCGGTACCGACAATCAGCTTTGATGTATATTCCTTGCCCGCAATGATTAATGGCTTATCAACGTTCATGTCTACTCCTGAACTCTCGAAACAGAATAATAATATCAGCCTCCGCTGACCGGTCGGACAATTTCTACTTTATCGCCGTCAACTACGATTGTTGAGTCGTAATTGCTCTTTAGAATGACCTCCCGATTGATGGCAACGGCACGGTAAGCAGCATCTACCTCCAGCCGAACAAACAGTTCGGTGACAGTCAGTTCACCCTCCAACTCCATAATCTGACCGTTAACGTGGATTTTCACCTTTTACAGCCTCCTGAGGAGTTGAATCCTAGACCCAGCACCACTGAACGTCAACCAGATGAGCGGTGACAGACTTCTGTTAAACTACTTGCTTCAAATACCTTACCCCTGTAGATTTCCATATCACTCATCCCGATATTTCACCGCAAAAATGGCTAGCCTCAGAAAAACCTACCTCACAGTCCAGAATGAAAACTTCCCCGATGAACTGACCATCACTCTCGGGGAACAGAAACTCATCTACAGAAAACGCACCTGGACAATCACCGATCCGGAAACTTCTGAATCCGTCACACAGGGCCTTCGTTATGGCGAAAACCCCGGACAGGAAGCGGCGCTCTTTGAACTAGTAAACGGAAACCTGATTCTGGGGGACTGCAAATTCATCGAACCCGGCCACGGTCTTGTAAGCAATCTGTCGGAAGAGGATTTTCATCAATTTGGCAAACATCCGGGGAAAATCAATCTTACCGATATTGATGCGGCCATAAATATCCTCAAGTATCTCACGGACCAGCCCGCCGCCGTTATTATTAAACACAACAATCCATCCGGAGCTGCACACGGTACGACTATAGAAGAAGCATTTGAAAAGGCATATTTCGCAGACCGCCTGGCAGCGATGGGCGGCTGCGTGGCTCTTAATGAAACAGTAGACAGAGAACTGGCCCAAGAGATCAACAGCCAATACTTCGAAGTCGTTGCGGCCCCCGATTACGCCACCGGCGCTGTAGATATATTGAAGCAACGCAAAAACCTCCGAATCGTTGAGATAAAAGACCTTGCTGCACTGTCGAATTTTGCGGCCAGGCGTTTCCTGGACTTCAAAAGCCTTCAGGACGGAGGAATTATCGTTCAGCAATCTCCAGTAAACAGCGTCAAATCTCAGTTAGACCTCACTATTGCTGCAACAACCAGAAAAGGTGTCGAATACAAAATAGAGAGGGAACCAACTGAGCATGAATGGCGTGATATGCTGTTTGGCTGGAGCGTGGAGCAGGGCGTAACATCAAATTCAGTCCTTTACGTGAAAAATCAATGCACCGTCGCTGTCGGCACGGGAGAACAGGACAGGGTCGGTGTGGCCAAGATAGCTCGCGACAAAGCCTACGAAAAACATGCTGACGCACTATGTTACCGTAAGCATGGGATCCCACTCTTTCAGTTGGAATTAGAAATAGCGGACGGAAAATTCTCGTCAGCCGATTCAGATGAAATAAAAGAGACGACTCGGTCGCAAAATGGAGGGCTGACAGGATCGGCCATGATCTCGGACGCATTCTTTCCTTTCCGAGACGGTGTAGATGTCGGGATTAACGAAGGCATCTCAGCCATTTGCCAGCCTGGCGGCTCTCTGAATGATTCTGAATCTATTCAGGCATGTAATGAGGCAAACCCAAAAGTAACCATGGCTTACACCGGCCAACGCGCATTCAAACACTGACTGTTCATATGTCTGAAATTCCTCGACCCCAATATAATGTTAAATCATTCCTCTGGGGCCTTCGGCACCTTCGATTAGAAGGCCGGTTGTTGAAGATGAATTACGAGGAGCTTTGCGCGGCAGGTTATCGAATAGAGACGTTTCTGTCTTGCCCTATCTGGTATGTCAGGAACATTGGCATCAAATTAATCGGTGCACATTCTCTGAAGGAATACGAGGGTTGTCTTAAAACGAAATGTTTGGATCTGAGAGAAGCCCCAATTATCAGACGCAATGCGCACCGAAGCCTGCGCAACCCAAGCTTCCAATTGGACACAGACTTTCTGATCGGTTGCCTCGACGATCCATATTGGGAAGCTCGAGCGGAGGCCCTGCAGACATTGTCGGAGATTTCCGAACCATCACACGACCTAACAGCCAAACTTATTGAAAGCCTCATGAATGTTAAAACAGGCTCTCTTCGTGAGCAGAATTTTGAAGTCCTGATGCATTACGTTGCTGCCCTGGGAACAGTAGGAACTCCGCCGCGCGCGCTTGAAGGACTGTCAGTACTAGCACTTCATCCTAATTGGCTGGTCCGGGCACAGTCAGCGATCGCGTTAAATCATTTGTCCCACAGATACCCGGAGCAGGTAGACGAATCAAGGATCATTGTTGAAGCCATTGAACCTCATTCCCACGGCATGCAACCTGTCTTCCCATTGAAAAAGATCCTCGCACAGGTGGCACAATCAGCAGAACATTCATCCAGCCCAAGCCTGCCCTTTATTGATCCTGCGCGCGGATGGCAACTTTGAATTACAGGTATAGACCCCTTGCTTTCTCTTATTCGCAACCACACTCTCAACCTTTGGTTTGATACATCGCAAGGAGTCATATTCCGCATCAGTTCGGCATTAGTCCTTGCAGCGGCGATAACCATCATTCTCCTGCCCGTGTTTGTCAGGCTCCTCAAGGCTAAAGGCCTGATTGAGCCTGTAAGAGACTTTCAAGGCTTAAATCCGTCCAGTAAGCAAGGTACTCCAATTATGGGTGGCCTGGCAGTGCTGGCGGGGGCCTTGATGCCGTTATTCTTCCTGGTAAGGCTCGAGGTGCAGTCTGTTCAGGCGATCTTAATCAGCACGCTGTTCTTTGGTGGCATTGGATTCCTTGATGATTTACTTAAGGCCAAGAGCGCCCGCAAGGGAGCCGGCCTGTCACAAGTACAGAAGTACTTCTTCCAGGTTGTTGGCTCGCTTGTTATTCTATTCCTTATCGGGCGAATACATTCTTCTCAAGGAGCTGTTGGGGCCCCCTATGTGATTCCATTCATGCAGGCTCCATTGCTCCTCACTAAAACCACGTGGTTCGCTGTTGGATTGGTGCTCATTGTTTTCTTCACAAACTCAACAAACATCACAGATGGAATGGACGGCCTGCTGGCCTTTCCTGCTGCGGTGTTGGCCATCACACTGGCTGTTGCTTCGCTCTTCCATGCCCAACCCTCGAATCCGGAGGTCAGCATTGTTCTGGCAGCCCTCGCCGGGGCTTTCTTAGGTTTCTTGTGGTACAATTCATATCCAGCCTCGGTATTTCTTGGCGATACTGGGTCCCTGATGATTGGCGCAAGCCTGTCGGCCGCGGCTTTGGTCCTGAGATTGGAAGCCATCCTCTTAATTGGTGGTTTCTTGTTCGTTGCTCAAGGCATGTCGAGCCTCATTCAGTCCTACTTTGGAGTAGCGCTTCTCGGCAGGCGCATTTTTTTCCGTGCGCCTTTGCACCACACATTTCAATTCTCTGGGGTCAGCGAAAACAAAATAGTCATCCGGGCCTGGTTGTTAAGCCTGCTATTCGCAATCCTGGCCATCTGTTCCATACTGATACACTTCGATTAGGCCTTGTCTCTCCTGCTATCCCTGCTCACCATCGGCATCTTGGCCGAAGAGATTCTGTCGCCGGCGCAAGTTGAGGTCGTGGGACCAATGAGCATCCGTGACTCCAGTGGGAATATATTTCAATACGCAGGCCTGGACCTCCCCTCCTGGATTCACCTTGAGCCAACCGATTTCAAGAGATTTACAGACTTGCATCGTGCGCTCATTGGTAAGAATCCTGTACGGATAAAACCCATTAAGATTAGAGGACAGAGCAAGAACTACAGCCATCAACCAGCAATAGTATTTCTGGATACTAAAGTATTGAATCTGCAGGTCGTAAGTCACGGACTGGCTGGCGCCAGGAAAGACGGTTACTATGCCCTCAAGAGTTTTTCCAAAAGCCTGGTAGATGCACAGATTGAAGCCGCCGAGTCCAAACTCGGCATATGGAGTGGAAAATACGGCCAATATCCGTTTGTCAAATCTCGAAAATCCGAAATCCTCCATTATCCTTACTGTCCCATACGCTATAAGATCTCGAAACAGAATTATACTGAGATTTATCCCCCGGTTGATCTCAAAGAATCTTCGCTGGTACCATGCAAAATATGTATGGCCGTTGAGCTAAATGAAGATGGGCCACTTGATCTGATTAGCATTGCAGGAAAATTTGCCGGTATCCCCGTCATCTTAGCGGCTGTTTTCTTCTGGGCCTATCTCCATTCCAGGCCGATTCCAGAAGGAAAACAACCTAAGAACAGAAGGCGCCGTAAGACGCACGCTTTTGAGCTGGACGCAGGGGAATATGTTGCTCTACTCAATTCGAGGTTGAGATCTTTCTATGCGCTCCGCGAAATGGAGTTCATCGCCGATGAATCCGTTCCTGACTCTCTCAAGCTCACAAAGGAATTCATGGATAAACTTCACTTGCTTCTTGTTGGCCTGTCCAAACAGCAATATGAAGGGAGTATTGTATCCCTGAAATTTCACACTACGGAAACAGAAGCAACAGCCAGAATAGTAGTCTCAAATCTTCAAGAACCGCCAGTTGGCTTTGACAAACTTCAAGAGTCTTGTCATTCGCTACGCCTCTCTCCAACAATGGAACTTTCATTTGTTCCAGATAAACATCAAACCGATGTTTAATTCAGAGCTGAATCCAGGTCGGAGAATATTTCAAAAATAGTATTCAGGCGAGTCATTTCGAAGAGCTGCTCCACCGGCTCCTGCAGATTGACTAGTCTCAACTTGCCTCCCTGTTTTGAGACAGACGTCCGGATGGCCGCCAATTTGCCCAGCATTGCGCTGGGCAGGTAGTTTACTTTTTCCAAATCGAGCACCAGGGTAGTTGGCTTCTGTTCTTCGATCACCCGCATCAACGCCTGGCCGGCGCTTCTAATATCATCCACATTCGTTATTCGAGGCCCATGGAATCTCGCGACTACCGTATCTGCGCGATTCTCGATCGAAAACAATTTACTTTCCATCACTCTATCTTATTACCCTCGCATCTGCCCAGACAGCGCGGTCTCCTATATGAAATCCCTTGCCATAATCTACATCCAGAACAATCTGTTCGATTCCACTTATTTTCACGTCAACACTTTGTGGAAGTGAAGATCCCGTTAAATCTCCACTTTCATATAGTACCTTCCCGTCCCCAAGAATTTTAAAGATGACATTGCCCTTTCCCTTTGCCTCGTCATCAATACCGATAACTCCTTTGAATGAACTATATGCTTTGCCCAGCTTATAAGTCAAGCGCGTTTTGGAGTGTACTCCCAGGCCTTTCTCGAACCTCTTGCCCCTCAGACTAATAGGAGTGCCACCGATGCTCTCGTCTCGCCTATAGTGTTTGATCACTGTAAAAAATGGAACCTCTTCAACTCTAAATGGCTCCAGATCGGAGAGATATACTACCCCGCCGTTATTAACGCTCAGCACGAAGAGCTTATCTTGCATGAGAGTGAACTTCCCATATCCCGTCTCAAGGGACACCGTTCTGTCATCAATTCCAAGTATTTTGCCCGTAATATGATCCCCATCTGTTGATCGTGCCGAGACAAGGATACCATCTTCCGGTTCGGATTTTCGCTGAGCAAGAACAAAGGCAAACCGCTTGATAGACTTCCTCGGCAAATCCAGGGTTCCCAGTTGCGACTTAACAACAACGGATGCTTCAGACATCGACAGGATCGTCACGCCTAAAGCATCCCCGTTCACAAGGAAAAGCCTGTCTTCTTCTGCAGAGACCAACTGCCTGCCCAGTTTTTCAGACTTGAGTGGCTGTGTAAATCCCCCACCGACAATGTCCTTACTCGCAATCCGGACCAATCCGTAACTAGCACTGTCTAAAGACACCGACTGTCCATCAAACTTTATGATAGATCCTCGCAGTATGTCGCCACCTTTAAGAAGCAGGACATCTGACTTCGCGCCTGCAGACGCCGTGCGAGGCCACTTGAACTTTAACACGTCCGCAAGTGTTATATCAGCATCTGTTTTCCCCAGTATTAGTCGGCCACCCTTAAAGCCAGACAGATTCGCTTTAAACTCGCCACCCTTGATCAGTTCTACGGAACACTCCGACGCCCACGAATCTACTCCAACAGTGCTCAAGAAAAGAAGAAACAACATCAATCATTCCCTCCTTCGCCAAGCAACTGGGAATAATCAGAAATATCTTTGAGCTGAATTCCGGACATCTTGCAGATCGTTTCGATCCCCTTCTTGAGAACCGCATCCTCAACAATATCCACAATGTACTCCTGGCCTTTGCGATCAGACAACATCCGCCTCAGGTACTGTCGTAGTTTATATCTCACATACTGCCTGGGTGCCTTCGTTTCCAGGCCGGAATAAAATGACTCAAACTGCGGATATTTCTTCTCCTCCTGATTATCAGACCAGGCAAGTTTCTCAAACAACTCCAGATGTTTGTCCATATTGCCGGAGACGTACTTAACGAATGGCTTCTGCGTCCAGGACTTCTCCCGGTCATACCTTTCTTTAGGTCCCGTCTGATCCTGTATTTCGATATCTGCCCGCAACCCGACTTCATGGATGGACCTCCCGGAAGGCAGGTAATATTTGGCAACTGTCAGCTTCAAAGCACTTGTGCCCCTGGTACTGTCAAGCGGCATAACCTGCTGAACGCTCCCCTTTCCATACGTGCGCACGCCGACGAGCTTGGCTCTTTTATGATCCTGCAACGCTCCTGAAACTATCTCAGAAGCGCTCGCGCTCTGACCATTAATGAGCACAACCAACGGATAGTCTCGTCTTGCATTCTTCCTTTGGCTGTCAGTGTCTTCGCCCTCTCCACTCCGCTGCACACGATACTCGCGGCGCGGCGCAACATCGGTGTTCCTGCCCTCGCTGTAAACAATCAACTTGTCGTCATCAAGGAATAAGCTCGCTATGCCTTGGGCCGCGTTGATCAGCCCCCCTGGATTGTTCCGAAGGTCCATAATCAAGCCCGGTATTGGAGCTTTCTGCTCAAGTTCATCAAGCCTATTTCTGAAGTCGCTGTCTGAATCATTTCCAAACGAAGTAAGCTTGATGTACCCAATCTTGCCTGGCAATCTTGTAGTATATACAGACGGAATACGAATGGTCTTACGAAGAACCTCAATCTCCAGGTCCTTTGGCGACGCATACCTACGGACTAGCAAAGTCACTTTCGTGCCGGGCTTGCCGCGAATCTTCTTCAAAATAGATTTACTATCTCCAACCGCATCCTTGCCCTCCTCAGCAAAACTTAGTATTTCATCATAGGATCGTATACCCGCTTCATACGCAGGACCAGTGTAAAACACTCTCTCGATGATAACCGTATCTCCCTGTTGCCTCAGGACCGCACCTATCCCAGCATAAGTTCCAGACATGCCCTCCTTAAAATCGCCCCACTGCTTTACCCCCAGGTAAGATGAAAATCGGTCCAACCCTCCAGCTATTCCTCTTGCTCCAGATTCAATAAGGTAGGCAGGATTTGTGAATTTAACATCCACGTAGTACTGCTCTACTTTCTGAATCATTTCATCCAGTAACGGTTGGCCTAACCTTCCATAATACCGGTCATCAGAAATCAAACTTTGGGTGAGCCTATGTTTCTCAAGTACCTGCTTAGCACGAATACCATCAGCACTTGGTTCATTTTCTATCAACTCCAGGATCTTGATGATTCGGCTTGGCAGCACTGTAAAGCTGTTCAGCTCGGCAAGCGCAAAGCCTGCCTTGATTCTTTCTTCAGGCACCTCTGAAAGCGCTGCCTTGTTCAAGCTTTCGACGGCAGAGACCCTGTCGTCTTCCTCAATTCCGTATCTCCATAAAGCACTGGCGAAGGCAATTCTGAGCTGATTGCTCTTACAACTCCTGAGACTCGAGCGCAGATATGAGAGTAAATCCAGGTGGGATACCTTCTCGGGCAACTTGCTCTCCATACGACCATAATTTGCTAGAACCCGCAGAGCATCAATTTTAATTGCGACGCCGCCAGAGGACTTCAGCACTTTCAGCAAGATGTCGTATCCCTTTGAATCACCTCGGTGGCATAAGACCTCGGCACATCCCAATTGTTTAATCTGAGGGAGCTCAAAGATCTGGTTAATGTCACCATAGAAGGGGGTATCGCCCCTCTTTAACTCCCTGAGGACCCGCCACATATTCGAATCATCGCTTTCTCTGATTTCCTTAAAGAAATCTCTGGCCGGCTTCTCTCCTTCCTCCGAAGCCCCTTCGTACGCGATGAGGACGATTGCCGCACTAAACCACAATCCTGAATATCTACTGTTCATAAGAAACTCACGCTATCTATTCTTCAAGGACAACCTCGGCGAATAGTTCGGGAGAATAACCTCTCCCGAAAAGAGAACGACGACGATCCAGACATATTCCGGGAGTTAGAACCAGACCCTTGCTGGCACCATGCCCCGAATCGTCATCAGTGACGTACAGGTTAAACCCAAATCGAGAACCTGCTGCAGGCTGAATTCGTGCCAGGTATTGCCATGGAACGGCCGCTTCGTATACAGTTCCTGTACCGTCCAGTCTGCGCCGTACAGAATACTGACCTTCAGGTTCTCCCTGGTCACCTTCCTGATCTTCCTTGTCCGGTTTCTTGCCCATCAAGGCCTGCGTAAAAACATAATCCCTCCCATTATACCCAAAGCCGCCATCTAAGTCCGGGTCGATAGCTATCATTAATCCATCCCCTTTCCATACCTCACTATCTGATGAAAAGCTATGTGACACATCATCGGAAACATCAACTGAAATATACAAGTGCTTTGAATCCCAGCCCAGAAAAACGTCTCCGGACAGGTCGTTCTCGCCTCTCCATTGAACCTTCTCCTTTTCGTTATTCTCAACTAAACTTATATGTTTAAGCGATCTAAGTGGAATTCTCGCGCCAGAAGGCCAGGCGTCTTTCATTTCCCCGTCAACCTCAATCTCTCTCGATAGTTTCTTGACACGAATTTTCTTCTTCTGATGCTGCGCGTTTCCGTACGTTAAAGAGAGATTCGTTTCCAGCATTCTTCCTTTGACTGGAAAACGCCCCTTTTGCCGCAACTCATCCATATACTGATAAAAGCTCCCCAGACCATCTCCCGCTCTTGCCCTATTTCCATAAACCCAGAACAATTCATTTAAATTCCTGGGTTGCTTTCCCTTACCCGCTTCTGTCACATGAATCAGTTGTTTAAATATCTCACGGTCACTAAACACCAGTAGACCACTACCCAACTTGCCGATTCCAAGGCGCGACCGTCCCTTGAAAGACATCTCCCCTTTCGACGTGCCGGTCGCCGCATCAAAAAGGAAGGCCCGTGGCAAATTCTGAGTATAAACACAAAGCAAGTTCAGGTGTTCCACTAATGAATAATTCCCTCCTGAATTAGCTAAGGGCCGGAACCACTTCGCCTTGCCTGTTTTGATGTCGAGGCAGGTTAGGACGCCCTCCAAGTCCTTACTCGCAATGACATAAACCTTTCCTTTGCCTGGATTGAACACTTGACACTTAGCGCCTGCGTTCCGATATGACCAAACCTTCTCTCCAGACTTAGTATCAAGGACATCAATCACACCTGTTCTTAACCAGGTCGGTGGCACGATCATCACATTACTGCTTGAAAGAGACCTCAAGTCGGCTACCCGATATTCAGCGCTGAATCGCCAATTCTCTAACCCCGTTTCTGTAGAATAGCTGACGATTGTCCCCAGTGAGTTAGATCCCCCCCCCTGCGCAACCTGGAAACGAGCATAGGCAATAATCGAGTCGTTCAATAACAACGCTTTTCCAAAAACCATCTTGTCATTCGGCGCATAATCTGAACGCAACTCAACACTCCCGTCAGAGCAATTTACCACGACAAAGTTCATACTCCTCTTATCCATAAGCACTGCCTTTCCATCTGCATCCCCGAGCCATAGCAGTGAATTCTGCTTCAAATCAACTGACCACAACAAATTGCCTTTCACCATTGAAACACTGATCACCTTCCCCTCTGTTGTCAAAGCGACTATTCTATCTTCGCAAAGAGCAACGCCCCTGTATTCATCAGGTTTGAACTCGCTGCCGGGCTCTCTTTTTGAACGATTTGGAAACGTCCAGAGAACATCCCCGCTCCCAAGACCATAAGCAGTAATCTTCCGCCGCTCCATCACCAGGATATTTCCTCCTGCTACCAGAATGTCGCCTTTCAATGTGACACCCGAACCAAGTTTAATCGAACATTTTTCTTGACCGGTGTTCTTATCCAGGATCAACAGATCACGAAAGCGCCTGTAATCCATAAACTGAATACTTCCAACCCCGGAAAGCACTTTTCTCAAGGCCAGAACTATAAATTCCTCCCCAATGCTAACGACCTCTACTTTAGCCGTGGAGACTGGATTTTTTCTATACCATTCCTTCAACGCCTCTGTTTTTGAAAGTGACAACTTACGACTAACCAGTTGCTCTTTCAGCCACGGCATATCAGCCTCATCCTCCAGTGTGGAGATAGCGTTATGCCTGACAAAGTGCTCTGCCAGGTCATTTAAGAACTGTTGTCTGAGGCTTTCATCTTGCCATTGTCTGCTTTCATACCATTTAAGTGCAGAAGAAAGTAATCCCTTCTCAAATCCGCCAGAACTCGACAGGGCATGTATTGCTTGCTCTGGGATCACTCCCCGGAGTATCTCATTGGCAAGATAGTCGACATATTCTTGGCGAAAGGATGCACCAAGTCTCATCAGGAGCTTCGAGGTCCTCTCTGCCGCTCCGGAGTTTGCCTTCGCAAAAGAATGTTCTCTGTAGGTTGGTAATGTAGTCCTAACCAAATCGCTGACAGCAACATTGTCCTGTTTATGTAGAGCAGATGGCTTATCATTCAAAAGGCCAGGAGCATTGATTTCGGCCTGAATACGAGCCAACCGATCACGGTCATCAGTTAATCTCAAAGTGTTCGGAATCCGTATTTCGGGTGCGGGAACGTTTTCAATCCGATGTTTGTCCCCGGTCGCCCTGAATTCGGGATCAGCTTGTTTCCTGCACCTCAAAAACTCCCCATCATAAATGGAATAGTATCCATCGTTTATATGGCGGAGCGGTCCTCCATATTGAACAGGCTTGATGTCTTTGGCATGCTCCCTCTTCCAATCGATCTTAGCTGTCTTCAAATTCAGACATGCGACGCCGTCTGCTCCGTCTAACGTAAGAAAGTTATTAAGCACTAGACTTACATTCCTGTAAGACCCTCTTTTGATCTTGGATTTTATCTGACCGGTTAATGTGTCTACTACGAAAAGAAAGGGGGCATCCTGTGGGGAGATAAGCAGATAGCCGAACGAAAAGCGTGGTGTCTGATAGTCCCACGCCTCTTCAAAGCGAATTGAGCGACTGAGTATATTTGTCTTATATTGTGGATACTTGCACATCCAAAAGAACTGACCTGTCGATCCTTTGATCGCTGCGATAATTCCAAAATTTGTGTTTACGAATAATAACCCTTGTTGATAGACAGGCTGACCGGGAAGGCGTCCCATTCCTAAATAAGTATCATCTGCTGAAAGCGCTATTGTCTTCTGCCACTGAATAATTCCTGTCTTACTATCAAAGGAAATTACCAAAGCCTGCAATTCTCCGGCTACTCTTACTCCTGTTGCTACAAATGAATTCTCAGTGGCAACAGGCTTGCTCATGAATCTCAAAGATTTGAGCAATTCTTCGTTCTCCGTACCGATGGCGGCCTGTGTTGTGTCCCATACTGTTTTGCCTGATTTGTCATATGCCGTAAGGCTTGTTCCTTGTCGTACAACTTTCAGAAGGCGAGATAATGCAGGGAGAGAGGCCTTCTCCAGGGAAGGCGGAAGATTGCTGGGTTCATTTGAATGATTAATTCTTCTAGTTGGCAATGCGGCTACAATATTCTGTTCAGACGCAAGCGAAGATGTTTGGACTTTCCGGAGTCTTTCTATTAATTGATTGATCTTGCGATTCTCCTTACCTTCTCCGCCTTTATTGCCATCAAGTTCTTTCAGGTATTGAGTGACCTCGATATTGCGACCATTCAAAACTTTCACAAAAGCCAATAAGGAGGCCGTCAATGCATGGTCTTTCTCTTTTGAGTATAGTTTCAGAAGATGATGCCATGTGAATCCTGCAGTCAGCGATTCGCCCGCCTCAAAGTGCAACTCAGCGAGGATACGTAAAGCATCAACGGACGCGGAAGACAGGGGAAACTGGTTGAGGATCTGCTCCAAGTGCTGTCTGTCATTCTCTTTGTGATACTGGTTGAGTAATTCGGCTGCTTTGGAGTCTGAGCGTAGGCGGTGCTCTTCAACAATCTCAGGCGGCATTCGACTCAGGCTATGGAGCACGAAGAGCGAAACCGGGAGATAAAGCGGGCTACCTGGGTGAACGGGCAACACCTGTCCAGGATACCCTTGTGGAATCATTTCGAGTTGTTCAATTGCCTTGCGGTATCTTTTCTCCTTAAATGCAAGCTCAAAATCCTTAACACGCTCGGACAGACCTTGAGGAAGCTTTATGTGCTCCGGGGACTCGCCCGGAACAATATTCATCAGAATGAGTGAGACTAGAGCTATTGCTCTACACATAACTTAAGTCGTTTAATTATAAGGATTAGAGGAACTGAGAGGCTCAATATCAGCCTTTAACAGATTCAGTGAATCTGATGTTAATGTACGGTGATTTCGACTCCAATCACCTGATTAACGTCGTCTCGTTATTCACATAGATACACCTGTCTTGACATCACAGAATCTTTACGCAAAGTTGACGCTTTCGCTTGCGTCGCCACTTTCACCGGAATCCATGCGCCCACACTTGTTTTTCAGATCTGATTCACAAGAGTATGAGTTCATCACATTCATTCGCAACATATTGATGCGTAATAGCTTGTTACGATCTTCGAGCCTCTTTGCGATACTCAAGTGACTTTTCTCAAGCCATAGAAGGAGTGATAAGAATTGAAAATAAAATCTAAAACCCATCAAATATCTGAAGCATTTCAGTTTTTGTACTCTGTCATTCCAGCAAGAAGCCCGCGACCAACACTGAATAACGTAAAAATTGAAACAAAGGACGATTCAGTCGAACTTTCAGCAACCGATTCTGAAATCGCACTGAGATATACACTCACTGAAGTCGAGATCCTTGAACCTGGTGTGGTTTCAATCCCTGCGTCAAATGTAACTGCTATCCTCAGGGAAACATCAAATGAGACCGTAGAGTTGGAATCTCAAGGAGAAGAGTTTTTCATAAGAACTTTGGACAGTTCATATCGTATTGTAGGAGATGATCCTCACAATTTTCCGTTTATTCCGTTCATTGATGATGCGGCTTCCATATCCATACCTTCCAATCTGGTTTCCAGTTGTATTCAAAAGACATCGTTTGCAACAAGCAAAGAAAAGACTCGTTACGCGCTGAACGGCATTCTAGTGAGCATTTCTGGCACTACTGTAGAGATGGTTGCTACGGATGGTAAACGTCTCGCTTTGGTGGAAAAGACATTTGAGGGCCAGGCCGTAGAGAGTTTTGAAGCGATTGTTCCAACTAAGGCTATGTCAATTCTGGAAAGATTGGCGGAAGGGGACGCGCCAGTGGCCATATCAGTTCAGGAAAATCTGGTTCAATTTGTCACTGGAAGTGTAATGTTATGCGCCAAGCTGGTTGAAGGAACCTTTCCAAACTACCGTGAAGTGGTACCAGCTAACTATTCCAAATCGATATCGGTGAACAAAGAGATGTTGTTCTCCGCGGTTAAGCGCGCGTCACTCTTTACCAGTGAAGAATCTAAGGCGGTGAATCTGAGTGCCAAAGACCAGACAATCACATTGAAGTCTCACAGTGATGCCGCAGGTGACGCCCAGATTCAAATCGGAGTCGAACAGGATGAGGAGATGGAAATAGCAGTAAATCCCGAGTTTCTAATAGACTTACTTCGAGTAAGCGACAATGAAGATATTGTCCTGGAATTCATGGATTTCAACAGACCACTTGTGATTAAACCTGCTGAGGGCTATCTAAATGTAATCATGCCCATAAGTGCAACGAATTAATCCTGCCTACCTTACGGCGCCGCCATTAATAAACAGGACTTGCCCAGTAACATACTGCGACATACTGGAACTAAGATACAGGGCCGCTTCTGCAACATCTTCCGGAGTTCCCCAACGCGCTAACGGCGTTTCCGATATAACTCTCTGTTGCCAATATAGCGGGGCATTCTCGCCCCATGAGGTTCTAATCCAACCAGGTGCAAGACAATTTACCCTTACGTGAGGGGATAGACTCAGAGCAAGGCTTTTTGAAAAGGCCATAATTGCAGCTTTGACAGTGCCGAATATCTGGCCACTTTCACCCTCCATACCGACATTTGCCTGGTCCCATCCCATGTTGATAATTGTCCCCGATTCTTGTTGGAGCATTCTCGAACCGGCATCCCTGGAAAGAGCCATTGTTGCTTTAAGGTCTACTTTCAGGAGTAAATCCAGCTTTTCGTCGAACTCCAATATGGAGTGGTCGGAGGTCAGGATATCTGCACCTGCGTTGTTTACCCATATGTTTATGTTCTCAAACTTCTCAAATGCAGACAGGACAAGGCTACGTTGCTGAGATTTATCTCTTAGATCGGCCTGTACTAGAATTGTCTCCCTTCCCAGTTGTTCAATCTCTTCCTTTACTGCTTCACCTTGTTCCAGAGATCTGTTGCAGTGCAAGAGGATGTCTGCCCCGGACTGAGCGAGTCTTAGAGCTATTGCCCGGCCGATCCCAGTACTGGAACCTGTAATTACGGCGACTTGTCCTTTCAGGCAGTTATCTAATACGGACATGTTTGATGACTCAGTTATTAGTAAGTGTCAGAGAATTAGATGAAATCCGTGGGGCAAAGCAGGGCGGCGCATCGATTCTAGATATCAAAGAGCCGAAAAATGGCTCACTCGGTAGAGCTCCTGATTTGGTCATCAATCAGATCCTGGAATGCAATGCAAGTGAACTTGCTGTCAGTGTGGCCTTGGGAGAGTTACATGAATGTCAATCGATTCGTTCTGTCCCATCTGCGAGAGTAGAATTTTATAAGTTAGGCTTGTGTCGTACGAAGGACATTGTAGACATTGGGGATAAATTAGAATCAGCCAGAAAGACCCTTCGAATATTAAAGGATCAGTTCATCGTGGTTGTGTATGCTGATTTCGAACGTGCGCAAAGTAAAAGCCCAGAGGATATTATATTAGTAGCAGCCCGGCATGGATGGCGAGGCATTCTAATAGATACATTCTGTAAAGATGGGACGTGCTTGTTTGACTGGATGAGTATTCAGCGGATACGTGACTTGAAGCGAATTGCGCAGGATGCAGGGCTTTCTGTCGGTTTGGCTGGATCTATCAAGCTTTCCGATATATCGAAGGTGGTAGAGACGGGAGCGGAGATCCTTGGAGTTCGCGGATTAGCATGTGATGGTGGTAAGCGTGAAAATAGTGTCGTTGCTGAACGCGTTCAGCTCATAAGGAGACAGCTAGATCGGTCGGATGCAGGTTCTGATTAAAGGATGATCTCTCATGTTTATCCAGGTCAGCCTTGGTACTGACTTTAACGATTTCTCGAAGAAGGGATCTATGTCTCCGTTCTGTGCAGCAGAAGCCAGGCTCGATCCTGAATCCCAACGGACTGATTTCAGAAGTACCAACTCACCGGCTTGAAGCATTTCCGATATTCTGGCTGAGATGGAGTCAGTGGTGAATGACCATGTGGCAGGAATAGGGTTTTCGTTAGCACGTTCTTGAGATTTCAAAAAAGTGAATGGATTTAAGATTGGAATGTGTCCTTTTACCCAAAGTTCCTTGCATGTCCTGTAATCGTGAGCGACTTGTCCCGGTGTGAAGAAAGACTCTACCAGGTAACTGTTGAATTCGAGCGCCTGGATGGCGAGCCGGTGGCCAGTTTGATCATCATATTTGTGGATTGATTGGTAGTCGTAGACGAGGTCGGCCAACGGACCTCCACCGACAACAAGCACAGGATAAATTGAGTTGCAGAGGTCTATGGCCTCAGAAAGTCGAGATTTCAAGTCGGGCAGATCCAGGAGGCTGCCACCGAGTTTGAATACGGTAATTTCTTTACGAAGCATATCTTTCAGGCAATTGGGTCAAGGCCCATGCGCAAGCAGATTCAGATACGGGCCTGCCGAGAATCTCTGACAGGGCTGTGGCTTTGAAAATTGAGGAATTGATAAGCCTCTTTGCCAGGTAGTCACCACTTCCGCAGATTGTGAGAATCTCGACTGGAGGGATTCTCGTTGCCACGGCCTGCAATGCGGATCTAATCTGAGCGAGTTGGCTCTGAGCAATCGCATCCGCAATCGACTGGATGTCCGCATCAGAGGATAAAGTATTGTCACTGCATATGATACGAGCGAGTCTGGCTCTGCAATTCTGCAGGGATAATGGGCGATCGTCGGCCGTTTCGCAGTTAAAATGCTCTTCGTTGCGCCAGCCCAAGACCACGTGCACGTCTTGGATATCAGCAAAATACTCACTGGCAATGGGGCAATCGCTCCCAGCCAGTGGTACTGACCTGACAATTGACGAAACAATGGTCCTGCCGACTCCTGTGTATACCAATTCTCGTCGACGAAGACGCTCCGTATCAGTTTTGGAATCCGTTGCTATCCTTCCCCGGCTGAGTGGGATGATGTCAGTTGTGGTCGAACCGATATCAAGCAGAATTCCATTTGTATTGGGATAGTAACGTGCTGCAATCACAGAACCTAGCGCGTGCCAGTTTGCTGCTGCGACAGACAGATAATCCTGTGCTGCGAGGGATGCTGAAAGGAATATGCCTCCAGTCGACCAAAACCAACAATTTTGCGTGGGATTTGCGGCAAGAACCGAATCAATAATTTGGCCTACCCCGTCTTTCTTAGTCGCAAAACAATCACATAACTCGCCAGTCATGGTTACGTGCCAGCGATCGGATTCTGGAAAGTCATCTCGAAGTAACCGGAGCTGATCTTTAAGCTTCTCCGGATGACGCCACAATCTGAATGGGAATATTGCAGCCCCTCCATTACTGTGTGCAGCCTTGATATTGGCGCCGCCTATATCCAGCCCGAGTATTTTCATGGACTTTCACATGCAAGCCGAGAAAACAGTACCAGGAAAGAAAGAATCTGCTGCGGAGACAGGGCAAGCAATGGTTGAATACGCGCTGGCTTCCGCCTTCTGCATATTCTCCCTGTTGGCCATACTAGGTGTCTACCTGTCAGTTATTGTTACTTATTATGACAGGTTGCTCTCATACTTTTCAACCCCACTGCCTTAGATCCGTCTAATGAGCCTGCTCGAACTACATTCGCTTTTGAACCTGTGCAGTTCAGCTTTTCTGCTGGTGCTCTTGCTCTTCTGTGCTTACACAGAACATGTCTCGAACAGAGTACCAAATCTGTTGACGATGCCCGCAGTCATTGCCGGGCTGGCAATCTCCTGTGCGCATGATGCCCTTCTCTCACAGCCCGGTCTCCTGGGACATGTGATCGCGACGGTCATTCCAGTCGCGGTGTGTGCTGTCCCGTACGTCTGCGGATGGATCGGCGCTGGGGACATAAAGCTTCTTGCAGCGATTGGCGCACTCAAAGGGCTTCCCTTTCTAATGTTGGTCTTCATAAATGTTGCTGTTATCGGGGCTATAATGGCAATCTACATTGCAGTTAAAGCGATCGTTAAGAGGAAAGACTCATCTCGACTGCTTCAGCAACGCCTGCCTTACGCATACGCCATGGTTATAGCCACATTTATAGCACTCATCCTACCTGGTGGTTCATAGTGTCCGCAGCCGACAAGAAAATGAATCAGACTCAAGGGCAAGCCCTGGTGGAATTTACCCTCGTAGCCCCGATTCAGTTGCTACTGATATTAGTGATCCTCCAAGTCGGGCAAATTGTCCTTGCAAAGAATTTACTCAATGTTGCTGGTGGGGCCGCAGCAAGAGCCGTGCTGGTTGAAAAGGATGCTCACAATGCTGCGGTCCAGTATTGTTCGTTTATATCCCCTAAGTCGCGGAAAGACAGTCTAAGTATCCCGGGTTGGAATGTTCTAGACGGGTCATCGGAAGCTGCTGACAGGACGCAGATCGAAATTCTGTCAGATCCAGGTGACGCGAAGGGAGAGATTCGAGTTCTGCTGACACATAGATTGAAATTAGCCATCCCATTGGCTGACGTGATCTTCGCAGATGAGACAGAGGATATTGGTTACGCCCGCAGTATTGCAGCGTCTACAACCATCTATAAGAGTTGGTCTGATGACCTGACAGAGATTTCTGTGGGGGAAGTCGTCCCAGACGTCCCCCTCGAATTGCAGGAAAGAGTGTTTAAGGAGTAGTAGATTGGAGCCTGGCAGCCGTCATAGCATGAGCACGTATCCTGGATTTATCAGAGATGAATCCGGGCAGGCATTGGTAATCGGTGCAATCTCGATGCTGTTTATCTTGCCGATGGTGGCTTTGGTTCACAATGTTGCTGTTCTGAAGAATAAAAAGCTGCAACTGCAGGAAGCTGCTGATTCGGCTGCCTATTCTGCTGCTTTGGTTGAAGCAAATACGTTGAGCTCCATTGCATTGGCCAACGAAGCGATCGCATACAGTTACTATGGAGCCATGCGACATTCGGTTGATGTGGTTGTTTCTGGCGTTTTGTCTGAGTTTGCGATGAGAGGTGCTCCGCCTGAAGTTGTTGGAGTGGTTGATGCTGAGAAAGAGTATGACGAGTCCTATGATGCTGCTGGGACATGGATACCGAGGGCAGAGCGCTGGATGAAGAAACTGTCGGAGATGACTTTAGGCATGGCGCATGTAACGCGCGAGTTACTATCAGAAGAAATAGCTCGGACAGCAGGAGAAAATGGTGTCGAGGCCGCGGCGTTTTTTCCTACTCCTGAGTTTATTCCGGCACAGGGATACCGGATTGTCTATTACATAGAACGACTTGAGAAAGGCTGGAGGATTACGAACGACAGAGGCTATCTGCTTCAGTTTATCGAAGAAGAAGAAGATAAGTGGGAAATTACTGAATCTGCAACCGGGACCATTATTTTCGAGAAGATCGATGCAACACACTGGCTGATTTCAAGGGGACATTGGAAGGCAAATCTCGAAACTGACGGTGCTACTTTTCTGAATATTGAGATTACTGATGAGGCGACAGGCTCAGTAACATTGGTGGAAGCAAGGCAGGTTTTCGGGTCTTCATGGGAATTCAGCCTGGAAAGTGCTGAGCTCAGGCTACATGTTCTTCCTTACAATGACGGATCTTTTCTGATTGAGGTTGACTCTGAAGAGGTGGACTACAGCGAAAGAGTGCGATGGGACGAAAATAATCGACTGATGGTTTTAAGAGGTGGCGCCTATGAATATTTGCCCGACCAGGAAGAGACGATCGAGGTTGGTGGGGAAACAGTTGATGTGGAGTACTTCCGACAACTGAGCTTTCCCGGTGGTCGTTTCGTGCCTCCCAGCCTCGTACAATTTCAGGGAATCGCCTTTTCTCCTCCGAATCGATTATCGCTTCCAGGCGTTCAGGTTGGCATAGATGCCGGGGGTGTAACTCTCTTTGGCGCGCACAGGCACGTTAGCTATCGAATTCGGACGGACGTTTCATTCCACATTAGCGGCCTCACGCTGAAAGATGGAGACGGCCGTTGGCGAATTATAGATGAACGTCGCCGGCATCGAATTGTCAGAGATTCACCACGACACTGGACGTATGAACTGGTCCGTGATCCATCGGATCTACTTCATGAGTCTCCTGTCAGGCTTGGATATCATGCGGTTATGGAGAACGACCCAACCGCTCGCGTTGAGGATGGCGCTGCAATTCTGCCGGGTTGGACCAAGTGGTTTCGAATTGATGCCGGTGAGTCAGAAAGCGGTGAATCTTATTATCAGACTCGGCCCGTCTGGGATATCGGCCAGCGAGGTGTTGATTACGATGGTGACGGAATTGATGAAGTGCGGATTTATCAATACCAGGTCAGCGGACGATCAAACCCTCCATATCAATCGGTCACTCTCCCGCGCCCCGGACCATTGAAGATAAGTGAAGCCTTCTGGAAATATGGATTGAATGTTGGCGTCTGGACGCGAGGCCCAAAACCCGTGTTCAGCCAATCCGGCAATGAAAAGAACTCGTTTTTCCCATTCTTTCAAAGAAGTGAGAGTGGCCTGTTCGCTGTTGCTTCGGCGAGGGTTGGCTTTCGTTACAGATCTATGGTGGGAAATATTCCCGAACAGAAAATGAACTATTATTTCAGCTCCGAAGAAGCGAAACGATGGTCGCACATTGGATATCAGTGCCTTTATGAGCCTATGTGGTCAGCCAGGTTGGTTAGTGTTTCAGACAACATCAGAGATCATGATGTCGATGAAACAGGGCTCGATTTCGGCCTGCCCTTTTTCTTCCGTATGATGAAGAGAGACAAGTGGCAGAATGTGAGCGATGTCGAAGCATTCGGCCGGGGAGAAGCAACAGAGCGACGAGATGTCCGTCGCAAGCTTCGCTACTTGAGGAATCAGGAGGGACGGTTACTTGACATGGAAAATCCAGCCCTGAAAGGGATCCTCCAACATTAAATCTCATGTGGACAAACATAAATAGAAAAGCAAGCGCGCTGGTAGAGTTTCTCGTAATTCTCCCGGTTTTCGTGCTGCTTCTATTGGGCCTGATTTATCTTGGAGAAGTCGCAATCCTCGGTGAAAAGTCGATCCACGGTTCAAGCCTTGCCTCGTTTCATCCAGGAGATCAGAGTGAAGGATTCCGCGAATCGGGCTATGTAAGCAACGAAGTGTTTCAGGGCTTTGAGGGCAGCTACAGAGTAAAAGAGAGTAAGGAGACTTTGCCGGAACCCGATGCGATTGAGCGCATTCTCTATCCTCCCCCTGTTTCAAGAGAAAAGGAGCCTGTAAAGCCGAGGGCCAGAGGCCATACGGGGATCGATCTTGACACCGTCTTTGATGATCTGGAAACCATCATCATCGGAGAAGAGGGATCGCCCGGTCGTGCTGTTCCGCCGCCAGTAAAAGACGCGCAGTTGTTGGAAGTCATGGAAACCCAGCTTCACAATTGGTACGCAAGAACGAGAACAAGAACAGAATTCGAATACGAGCCGGATTATCTCACTTTGTATCGTACGGGGATAACACCATCAGGTGCTGGGGCGGGCCATACCGTGAATGTTCGTACCGAAAAGGTCCGCAGGGCTCGGGACGAACAGGGCGAACACCTTGCCCCTGAATTAATTAATAGTCTGAATGATGGCACAGCTCCAACGCCGGGATACCCGACATTTAAGAACTTTGACGCACGTTTAATGGCGCCCAATTGATGTCCCTCACGACTGAAGAGAAAATTCAACGAGCGAAAATACCAGGATTCTGTATCGGATTCCTTGCCGTGGCGATTTGGCCTTTGTTTAGATTCGATTACAAATCTGTAAAGGTTGGACCAACATATGGCAGCGGACAAGAAGAATCCAAGATCCTGCGCGAAGTAAGTGATGATTCGCCAGAAGCTGGTTCGGAGATCTCTGATCGAATCCAACCCCATGAATGGATAGATTCTAACGAAATTCCACTGTTGCCGGTGCCTCCGAGGGCCGCGCTGCTTGCCTCCAAGAACAGGCTGGGCGATATTGAGGCCAGTTTGATTATCTATGAAAGCTGGGGCTCATTCTCAGACGCATTGGATTGTCTGCGGTCACGCTTTTATCAACATGGATGGAAGCGGAATTCCAGATTCGAATTCCTTGCGTCCAAAGAAGTGACTGATCCTTTGATGTCCTATGCGCGCGGACATGAACGTTGCCTGGTAAGCTTGCAGCGACTCAGAGGTTCGGGAAGAATCGAGACGATTATGCTTCACGCAGTGAAAGATTGGCTGCCCCCGGAATCTGGTATTTAGTCGTTTGATCTAAAAGAGGATAGGAAGTTGAGAGCAAAATTGGCTTTAGTCGTTGCCCTTGCCCTTGGCCTGGTAGCCGCAATTGGGCTTCGAATGTACATGCTCCGTTTACAGGAAGAGCAGACGAAGGATCGGAGTTCCGTAACGGTACTCTCTGCCAGAATGCCGCTGCCGAAAGGCGAGCCAATCAGCGATCTGGGAGTTCTCGAATTGAAGCCAGTGCCAAAGGACCTCGCCGATCCCAACCATATTCAGGATTATCAGAAGCATCGGCTTCAGGGGATGACCCCGATGATTAACATCGATCGAGGCCAAATCCTGCAATGGACATATTTTATTGGACCGAGTGACATCAAGGATGAAGCCGCGGTCAAGCTCGAGCCAGGCGAGCGTGCCGTAACCATCAAAGTAGACCAGATCTCCGGCGTTGCCGGCCTCATCCTGCCAGGCAGCAGGGTGGATGTTATTGGCTCGTTTTCGGACGAATCCGCTAAATCAAAAGGCGGCACGTATACGAGGCCCCTGCTCTACAACGTGCCGGTCCTTGCTGTGGATAACCAGACGAATCTGATGAGCCTGCAACGTGACCGGCGTTTAAGGCAGGGCGGGTATTCCTCAGTAACACTGGCTGTAAATCCTCGCGCCGCCAGGCTGCTGATGTTTGCACAGCGTACGGGGGATGTAGGCCTTTTGCTTCGGAAGCCAGAGGACACTGGCATTGAGGAAGAAACAGAGACAATTGATATGGAGAACATGAATGAAATTGCTGACGCCCTGATTCTTGAACAGAGAGGCCAGCCGGAACCCCAACCAGAGAAAGCCCCCGACGACCAGCAGCAACAACCGACTCTGGAATGAACGGGCCCGCTCAGAAATTTACTATCAGAGATGAAGCTCGAAAACGGGATAAAGAGAGATGTACTGTTTGATTGTCACCGATTTAGTCTCTGCAAAACGCAAACGACTAAAACTGAGTAAGACCCCATTCAAAGTCGGTCGAAAGAAGGACAACGATCTGATCCTTCCCCACGAAAGCGTTTCTTCGCATCATTGCCAGATCACCATGGACGGCGAGAGTGTGCACGTCATGGATTTGGATAGCACTGCGGGTACTCTTCTGAATGAAAGTAAAGTAGATGACCTGCGGTTGTTCTCAGCGGGCGATAAGGTTCTGGTCGGCAAATTCAAGCTGGAGTTGCTTGAAGAAAGCGGCTTTGATTCTGAGTCTCAAGAATCACTCGAGGAAGAGCTCCCCTTTCCTGAGACGGTCTCGGATACTTCATCTGCAAGGAAAGGGACCGTCATCACAAGGGAATTGCGGCGAAGGATTCACGGCAAACTTCAGAACCATCCGGAATTAGTTAAACTCGATTTTGCGAGCACTGCCTTTGAAGTTCTTCGGGCTCGCACGAAAGAAATAATCAACCAGCTTTTATCAGATGAAATAGCCTCAGATTTTCAGGACGACGCGCTTGTGGCCGAATTGCTGGATGAAGCCCTCGGCTACGGCCCGCTTGAGATGTTCCTGGAGGACGAAACGGTCGACGAAGTGATGATAAATAATTTCGATACGATATTCATCGAGCAGAAAGGAAGGATCACTCAGACAGATAAAAGCTTCACAGACGTCGACCAGCTCATGAATATCATTCGGAGGATATTAGCTCCGATTGGTAGAAGGATAGACGAGTCGAGCCCGATGGTTGATGCCCGTCTGCCGGATGGGTCAAGAGTGAATGCAATCATTCCGCCGCTTTCCCTGATTGGGCCGGTCGTCACTATAAGAAAATTCCCATCCAAGAGGTTTGATATTCACGACCTGATTCAAAGGGATAGTCTGACGGAAAACATGGCGGTATTCTTGAGGCTGGCAGTCCAGTATCGGCGAAATGTGCTCGTATCAGGCGGAACAGGGTCAGGAAAAACAACACTGCTGAACGTCCTTTCATCTTTCATTCCAGAAGAAGAGAGAATCGTTTCTATTGAGGATGCAGCGGAATTGAGGCTGCACCAGCCTCATGTCATTCCCCTTGAAGCGAAACCAGCGAATATAGAGGGTGAAGGCGCCATCCCTGTCCGGAAGCTGTTGGTTAACAGCCTGCGCATGCGGCCGGACAGAATCATCATTGGGGAATGCCGCGGCGGGGAAGCACTTGATATGCTTCAAGCAATGAATACAGGCCATGACGGCTCGCTGACTACCTTGCACGCTAATTCGGCCAGGGATGCCTTGAATCGCCTCGAAACTCTCGTACTGATGGCGGGCATGGATCTGCCGGTAAAAGCGATACGGGATCAGATTGCCTCTGCAGTCCATATAATCATCCATCAGGCAAGGATGCCTGACGGCACAAGAAAAATTATCTCGATTTCAGAGCTTACCGGGCAGGAGGGAGACGCGATCATAATGCAGGACCTCTTCCGTTTTGAATCTTCGGGCCAAGACGATGATGGCGTTATTATTGGAAAGTACCGAGCAACAGGGGCGGTGCCTAAATTCGTTCACGAATTAAGGTCTAGAAACGTTCCCGTTGATTTGGGTCTCTTTAATGAGTAGGCCGCTGTGATATTTGCTTTGCCAACAACACTTTTCGCGGGGACTGCCCTGTTTGTTTATGCAGGGATTGAATTGTTCAGCAGGGGATGGGAGTCCTATGAGGAGAAATACGTCAGGGGTGCGGAAGGAACTCTGGCTGCGCTTTATTTATCGTTTCGCCCGCAACACCTTCTGTATTTATCCGTACTTGTATTTTTCCTGTTCGGGGCCGTGGGCCTGCTGTCATTTTCGCTGTGGAGTGTGGCATTTATCTGTGGCGCGATTGGATTCTGGCTGCCGCGGTTGACAATTCTGTTAATGAAGCGAAGGCGCGAAATTCAGTTCGTGAAGTTGTTGCCTGGAGCCATTGATGCTGTTGGCCGAGGGCTACGCTCGGGGTTAAGCCTGACGCAATGCCTGCAGCTAATTGAACGTGAAATGCCTAATCCAATAAGCCAGGAATTTCGGGTCATGAATCAACAGATCCATCTCGGCATGCCTCCTGTGGAGGCCCTGGCCAAGCTAAAGGAAAGGATGCCGAGCGAAGATTTGGATCTACTTGTCTCAGCAGTGAGAGTGGCGCAGGAGCTTGGGGGCAATCTGACGGATGTGCTTGACAACATAGCCGCCACAATTCGGGAGCGGTTTATATTAGATGGAAAGATAAAAGCGTTGACGAGCCAGGGCCGGCTCCAGGCGATGGTTTTATCTGCTATGCCGTTCCTTGTTTTTGGGGCGCTGCTGGTTGTTAATCCGGTGTTAATGCGGCCCATGTATACAACTCCGTTCGGCATCACGATGCTGTTTGGGATTATCGGCTGGGAAGCGCTGGGATTTTTTTTCCTCTGGAAAATTGTGGCCATCAGAACCTAGGAAAATGCAATGGGCCTCGCAGAAATGTTTATCGTTATTGCCTTTGGTGTAAGCGTTGGGCTGGTCGTCTGGATCCTCTATTCGATCGGGACAGAGATCTCGATCGGTGGCAACGAGCGTGAGCTTTCCGAAAAGTGGATTCAAGTGATGCTACTGCTGACTGAACCGTTTTCAGAAGTGTTTGAACGCATGCGAGGTAAGTATTCATCCGAATGGATCGAATCTCTATTATTATATTTCGAGAAGAAACTCAGGATTGGCGGCTTAGGGGATGAAATGCGGGCGAGTGAGTTCATCCTCCTGGTGCCGGCTGCAGGCGTAATCGGCTTTGGAATGGGCTTGTTCGCTTTTGTTATGGCTCCTTATGCTGTGATTGTTGTTTTATTCACTATTGCGGGCATTTCACTGCCGTTTCTATGGCTGCGGGATCGTGTCATCAGGCGTCAGAATGAGATTGGTGAGACGCTGCCGTTCGCGATGGATTTGCTGACCCTGATGACGGAGGCCGGGCTTGATTTTACGCTGGCAATGGAACGCATCAGCCGGCAGCTCACTCGAAACAATGCACTGGGCGACGAGTTTTATCTGACTCAGCGGGAAATCAGCATGGGCCGCAATCGGTCCGAGGCGATGCGCAATCTGGCTTTGCGGACGGATATGTTCGAGGTCAGCGCGATTTGTGCAGCGATCATTCAGGCGGATGAGCTTGGTGCAAGTTTTGGCCCTACGTTGCGAGTGCAGGCAGACCAGATTCGGACGATCAGGGCGCAGCAGATTGAAAAGAAAGCGATGGAAGCGCCGGTCAAGATTCTGTTTCCGCTTATAGTTTTTATTTTTCCGACGACGTTTGTCGTTATTTTCGGACCGGTTTTTCTTTCATACATGCTCTGATTCCGAATGGAACGCCGCAGCAAGCCACATCTTCGAGCATTGGCCGGTCCTCTGGCGGGCAGGCAATTCGCGTTGAGTCGGAAATCTCTAACACTGGGACGTGGTGATGAAAATGACATTGTGCTCGATGACTCGGACCTGAACGAATTGCAGGCGAAGCTGGTCTGGAAGAATAAGCGATGGACGATTATTAATGTAGGCCATGAATCGAAGGTTTTCGTTCGGCAAATCCCGGTCGACCGATGCGACTTACAGCCTGGCGAACCTGTTCGAATCGGCTCGACCGTTTTCGAGCTCATTTCCATTGATGAGGGCGAAACACGAACGCGCAGGAAATCAGGGGCTCTGACAACGACGGATGGAAATGACAAGGCCGCGTCCGAATCGCAGGATGAGGAAGGGGATGTCCCTGTGGAGTTCCTGCCGG
>Ga0187827_10000809_pt1 | contig 47639 bp, 43 predicted proteins | sample ETNtaG_39_FD_167969 | JGI IMG/M metagenome (GOLD analysis project Ga0187827, IMG submission 167969) | Marine microbial and viral communities from oxygen minimum zone, Eastern Pacific Ocean - ETNP2014_SV_150_PacBio MetaG (Illumina Assembly) | ecosystem: Environmental > Aquatic > Marine > Hypoxic...
CGGATACCGGCGTCCCAGAGCCGCTCCGCTAGACGGTGGCTCACTCCGATCTCCCTGGCAAGGCTTCGCATCTTGGGGAGCGTCACTCCCCAACTGCGGCCGGTGCGGATACCGTAGCCGGCCATACCCGCCAGGGACTCAGGGTCCGCCAGCGCCCTCAGCTTTTCGAGCACTTCCTCGTACTGCGCAGCTGTCACTCAGGCTTACTCCACGGTGAGGGCCGGATTCCCGTAACACCCCTTTCAGAAGGCTCCGAGGCCCGGCGTCTTCATCTGGACGCTGTACAAAGACGTGCCGGGCGTGGTGTACAAGGTGCGAAAGTCCGGCCCGCCGAAAGCAACGTTGCGCGGAACTTCCGGTCCTCGAATCACGCCGAGGTGGTTGCCTGCTGAGTCGAAGACCCAGATACCGCCGGAGCCGGTGCAGAAAACCCGGCCTTCGGTATCCACTTTCATGCCGTCGGGGACGCCTTCCTCCGCCGACGACATGTCGGCGAAGACCCGGTTGTTACTCAGGGTACCGTCGGCGGCCACGTCGAAGGCCCGTATCTTCCGGTGGGTGCAGACCGCTTTCTCTTCCGCCTCTTTGAAGCACCGCTCGTCCAGCCGGCTGATCGCCACGTAGAGGACCGACTCGTCGGGAGAAAAGCCGAGCCCGTTGGGATACTCGCACCCGTCCGTTGCCAGGTGGACCTCCCCATCGGGCGAGATGCGGAACACCCCGGAGAACTCGTACTCACGCTTCTCCGGGGGGACCCGCAAGCCCGGATCGGTGAAGTAGATGCTGCCGTCGGACCGGCAGACAACGTCGTTGGGTTTGTTGAGCCGTTTGCCCTGCCATCGCTCGGCGATCGGGGTCACGGAGCCATCGGAATCCATTCGGGTAACCCGCCGGTTGTCCGCTCCCTCGCACATGAGCAGGCGGCCCTGGCGGTCCAGGGTGCAGCCGTTGCCCTCTCCGGTGTTCTCCCTGACAACCAACACGCCGCCTTTGGCGTCCCAGCGGAGAAGGCGGCTCCCCCGCATATCCACGAAGGTGAGGTAACCCTCGGGATGCCACAGGGGGCCTTCGGTGCCACCGAGGCCGGTGGCCAGACGAGTGTGTTCACCAGACTCCAGGATGCCGAACAGGTCTCCAGCCATGATGGACCTCCGCGTGTTTGGACTAAAATTGATGGCGGGATTATACCAGCATGGAAGAGGCGATGCATATTGTTGACCCCACAACACCGGGCGGCTATAATCCGCCCCGTCACGCTGGTGAGACTAGCCAGTCCTCCCGAAAAGCGGTCGGGAGCCTGGACCACGAGGGAGGACTACAATGGTGAGCATGCGCCCGGATGCACCTCTCGACGAGGTCCTGCGCGAATTGACCGAGCAGGCGAAGGCCCTCTGGGGAGAGGAGCGAGCCAAGGCGATCAACTCCTCGGTTGAGGCGACGGCCCGCCGCTTGTGGGAGGTTAGCCGCAACCTGCCGCAACGGGACCTGGAACCCGGCTTTTATCAGTAACCACCGGCAGTAGCCACCGGCACAACCCCGGAGAAGATCCACCCCTGATCACGCGGTGAGAGTTGAAGCAGGGAGCTAGCCGTTGATGCTCCTCCGGCCTCTCCGTGTCCTCAGCGCTAAAGGAGCCAGCTATGGCGGAACCATTCGGTCTCACCGTTGCCCAGGCGGCGCAACAGATACGCCAACGAACGCTCTCGCCGGTAACCTTGGCCCAATCCCTGCTGGAGCGGATCGATGCCCTGGACCCCTCGCTACGAGCGTGGGTAACCATAGACCGGGAGGAAGTCCTGGGCACCGCCCGCGAACTGGAGCTGGAGCTGGACCGGACGGGGCCCCGGGGCCCAATCCACGGCGTGCCGGTGGGGCTGAAAGACATCTTCTATACCGAAGGGATGAAGACCACCGCCTGCTCCCCCATCTACGCTGAATTCGTGCCCGGCTTCGACGCAACGTCGGTGGCCCGGATCCGGCAGGCCGGCGGTATCATTCTGGGCAAAGCGGTGACAACCGAGTTCGCCAGCAGCGACCCCTCCCCAACGATCAGCCCCTGGAACCCGGCCCACACCCCCGGCGGTTCCAGCAGCGGCTCCTCGGTGGCCGTGGCCACCAGGATGTGTCCGGCTGCCCTGGGCTCACAAACGGGCGGCTCCACCTGCCGCCCGGCCGCCTACAACGGCATCGTGGGACTGAAGCCCACTTACGGCAGAATCAGCCGCTACGGCGTGGTGCCCCTCAGTTGGTCCCTGGACACCGTGGGTATCCTGGTCCGCACGGTGACGGACGCGGCCCTTATGCTCCAGGTGATGGCCGGCCACGACCCCAACGACCCCGGATCGGCCACCCAGCCTGTGCCGGATTACCTTCAGCAGATGGAGGCGCTGGGGCGTCCCCCGCGGATCGGCCTGGCCAAGGGGTTCTTCGACGAGCAATCGACCCCCGAGGTGCGGACCCACACCGAGGCAATCGTCCGGCAACTGGCCGAGGCGGGCGCCAAAGTGGAGGAAGTCAGTCTTCCCGAGAGCTTCGCCACCGCCCATGCCTGCCAGCGCATCGTCGGCAACGTAGAGGCCGCCTCTTTTCACGAGGAGTCGTTCCGGCGCCGGGCCGACGATTACGGGCCCAAGATCCGGTCGGCAATCGAGATGGGGATGCTGATACCGGGAGTGCGCTACGTTCAGGCCCAGCGGCTGCGCCGCCAGTTCCGCCAAGACATGATCCAGATGGTGAAGCAGGTAGACGTGGTGCTGACGCCGGCCACCCCGGCTCCGGCCCCCCCGGACGTGAGCACCACCGGCGACCCGGCCTTCCAGGTACCCTGGACCTCCAGCGGGCTGCCCACCATCACGCTGCCGTCCGGTCTCAGCCAGTCCGGGATGCCCCTGGCAGTCCAACTCGCCGGCCTACCGCTGGAAGAAGGGAACCTCTTCGCCGCCGCCCGCTGGTGCGAGACGGTCCTGGGAGTCAACCTTTCGCCCCCGGACTTCAGCTAGCACCCGGATTCGAGAATAGCCGGGACGATCACCCGGTTCGCCCTGACGGCGGGTGCGCAGCTTACCGGCCACGCTTGACGCCGGCGCGAGAGAGGGTGAGGCGCCCCAGCCCCGGAAGGGGTGTCAGCCGGAAGCCAGTCCGGGATCGGCGTCGGAGAGGAACCAGGCCTTCTCAGCCGCTTCTTCCGGCCAGAGGAACTCGAAGCCCGCCTCCAGCGCGGGCTTCTTGTCCAGGTCCTCTCTATCTCCAATATGGTAGTAAATATCCGCCTCGAACTTGGCCTTTACCTCAGGGAGCTGGTGTTTCGAGGAGACAAATTCCACCGGTATGTTGTGCTGGTCCCAAATGACCCTCTGCGCGCTGAGTGGACGGTCGGAGCAACTGCCGATCAAATAGCCTTTCTCTTTGGCCCTTCTCACCATTTCCATGGTCAGGATTCCAGGGGGGTCACCTACTTCCAAGGTCCCATCTATGTCAAAACTTATCAGTATCACCAAGTAGGTTCCTCCCCCTATCCTGTGGTAGCCTCCGCGGCCAGATAAATCTGATCGAAAGCCTGAATACGGGCCAAATCCCCCTCGGTCCCCCTTTGCAAAGGGGGACCGAGGGGGATTTGGCCTCACAACATTTCGCAACTTGCCCACTGCTCGGTATGAGTAAACGTTCCGGCAGGTTCCCGCGCGGCCTAGTCCGGGGTCGCGCTCCAGATGGTGAAGTTGCCGCCCATCGGCATGGGGCCGCCGGAGACACCGATCTCAGGCTTCACCCCGGTGAGTGATCGAGCCCCGGCCCGTCCCTGTATCTGCTGGATGCAGTCGGTATGCATCCAGAAACGGCTCCGGCCGCTTCCGACGTTGCCGCCGCTGGGGGAAATGGGGTTCTTCCCCTCGATACTGATATCCGTCTGGTAGAAGTCCAGGGCATCCCCAAATTTCATGCCCCGGTAGCCGATGCCCTCAACGTGAAACTGGTGGAACAGGGCAAAGCCGTCATACAGGTTTTCGAAGGAGAGATCGGCTGAGGTGATCCCGGCGGCCTCCAGGGTCTTCTTCCCGGAACTGCCGGTTTCCGCCTGGACCTCCGCCAGTGTTGGAGTGAGGCTCCTGGGTTTACCCCGGCTCGACGAATGGCCGAGGACGTAGACGGGCTTCTGCTTCATGTCCTTGGCCCGCTCGGCGGTCGTGAAGAGGTAGGCCCCCGAAACCATGATCGGTATGTCGTTGTCGAAGAGGTTTGCCGGCTTGGCTATCCACCGGGCGGCCAGGTAGTCCTCCACGGTCAGTTGCTCGGGCCGGTGCTGGTACCAGTACCCCTCCGGGAACATCAGGCCGTTCCTTCTTGAGTTCGCCATGAAGGGGGCCATCATGTCGTGGGATTTGCCGTACTGGGTGCAGTACTGGGCGAATTGCAAGGCCGTGCCCCAGGACCCCGGAGGACCCCAGATAGTTCGCCCCGGGCCAACCGCGTAGGTGCCGGAGACTACATCCGAGGCGCTGACGCCTGCTTGGTTGTACCGGCCTTCCAGGTTATGCCAACCCTTGAGCACCAGGCAGGTGTGGGTGCGGCCCTCACCAACAGCCTGGGCGGCAACGACGATGGCGTGGGACATACATCCCGGACCGTTCATGGTGAACGTGACGTTCTTGAGTTCCGGCATGTTCTTCAAGATCCACTCGGCGCTCAGCTTGGCGATGCCGTCCAGGGGATCGTCGGTGGGATTGTAGGCGTTGACGACGTCCATGGGAATTGGGTCTCCCGCCTGCCAGTGAGCCCCCGTGGTGGTCACGGTGTCGAGAACCAAGCCGTCGATCTGGTCGGGCGAGACACCCGCGTCTTCAATAGCTCTCCTGAGGGCCAGGATGCTGTTCGCGCCCACGGTTTTTCCGGGTGTCCCGTCCCAGCGCCGGGAGGTCGGAGAGTGCCCGACGCCGACGGCTGCTACCTTCCCACGGTGTTCCCAAACCCCCAGTCCCTCCGTGGTTCGATGCATTGATTCCGGAGCATTTTGGGTGGTCATTGTTCACTCCTTATCGCAAGGTTTTAACGTGACTGTAAAGAAAGAAAGAGAGCGGGTCTAGCCCGCTACCCGCCACTCGGGGACCTTCTGGCCGTTTGCGGTGGCCTCGAACACAACCTCTACGCTGGCCCCCACCGGGACCTCGTCCACCGGAGTTCCGGGTAGGTGAGAGTACATCTGAATATCCGGGTCATCGTCCAACATGATGACCGCGAGGTTGAACGGCTGATCCTCTTGAAGCGACTTGATGGGGCAATCGTATACCACTCCATAGTTGTATATCTTGCCCCGCCCACTCATCTGCTTCCACTCCACGTTTTCACCGGAACCACACTGACTGCATTCCGCTGCCGGCGGATGCTGAAGCCGGTTGCAGGATTTACAGTTCTGGATGACCAGCCGCCCTTCGTTGGCGGCCTTCCAAAAGGGTTTCGTCAATTCATCGGGCGTCACACCCTGCTTTACCATGTCTCCCTCCATGCTGGATATTTTCGGAGCGCAATCGAAAAAGAGAAATTATGCTTGGTCCACAATATTCACATTTTCGGAATATGTCAAAGTTATGGAACAAAGTCCCGCTGGAAATGCGGTAGGGGGCCAACCAGGAAAATGGCAACCAGAGGAGTCACCAACAACGAGCCGGACGCTGGGTGAGATGGAATCAGAAATTCGGACAGGCAGCTAGCCGAGAGTTCTGTTCTTATCCGTGGCCTTCCTCTCCTTCCAACCCACGATTTGGGGCGTTGCCTCAAAAGTACTCTGGACAATGTCACCCCGAATGAAGTGAGGGGTCTGGGGTGGTGGGTCCGGGCTCCAATCGAGGAACCCCGAACCAGATTCCTCGTCGCTTCGCTCCTCGGAATGACAGTTTTGAGGCAAAGCCACGATTCGGGCCACGTGCCCTAGAGGATCACCCCTTCGTCGTGCAGGGTCTCGATGTCGTCCCAGGTGTAGCCCAAAAGCTCGATCAGGACCTGTTCGGTGTTCTCGCCCTGGGCTGGGGCCATCTTCCTGGTCGAAAGGGGGGTCTTGGTGTAGGTGACGGGCGTTTGGAGCCACTTGGTGGGGCCGAGCACCGGATGGTCGAAGTCCACGATGTAGTTGTTGGCGATGACCTGGGGATCGTTCACGAGGTCCAGGGTGTTCTGCACACACCCGTAGATCAGGTCGCCACCCTCGGCTAGAATCCGGTCCCACTGGCCGCTGGTCTTGGTGATAAAGACCTCGTCCAACAACTCGATTAGCGCCCGGCGGTTATCCCGGCGGGCATCCATGCTGTTGAAACGCTCGTCGTCGATGAGTTGGGGCATGCCTATCGCCCGGCAGAAGGTCGGCCAGTAACGGTCTCCCCGTCCCATGGAGAAGGCCATCCACCGGCCGTCCTGGCACCGGTAGTAGTTCCAAAGGATGTTCCCGGCCTCCTTTCGGTCCGTCCGCCGGAACTCCCGGTTGGTCAGCAAGGAGATGCCATTTTGCATCCCCCGGCCCCAGATCATGGCTCCCAGGTGGGAGACATCCACCTTCTGGCCGATGCCGAACCTTTCTCTGGCGATTATGGCGCCCAGAACGCCGTAGGAGAGCATGATGCCGGCGATGTGGTCGGCGATGCCAATGGCGTAGGGTGTGTCATCGTCCGGTCCCGCCCAGGAGAGGGCGCCGGATCGCGCCTCGCCGGTCAGGGCAAACGCGGGCTTGTGCGAGTCCGGGCCCTCTGGGCCATAGCCCGAGGCCGAGCCGTAGACTATCTTGGGATTGTGCTTTACAAGGTCGTCGTACCCCAGGCCCAGCCGCTCGGCGACGCCCTGGCGAAAGTTCTCCACAAACACGTCGGACTTCTCCACCAGCTGGTACATTATCTCGACGCCCTTGGGGTTCTTCAGGTCCAGGGCGATGCCCAGCTTCTGGCGGTTCTGTCCCTCAAAGTAGGCGTTGAGCCCTTGAGGCAGCTCGGAATCGATACTGCTGATCCGGTGAAACTGCCGCCCGGGGTCGCCGTCCAGCGACTCAACCTTGATGACTTCGGCCCCCAGGTCGGCCAGCATCATTGTCGACACCGGGCCAAACTCAAACACGGTCCAGTCGATGACGCGTATGCCGTCCAAAGGACCCTTCCTATCGTCAGGTCCGCTGTTCATGTATCCTCCAACCTAGCTGAAATGGGCCCCCCGGACCACGTTGTGGTTCGAGGTCGGGCCACTCGCCGCCCATCTCCTCGATGAGACTCCCCCGGTCCCCATTGCACCCAAGATCAGCCGGACCAATTCCTGATTTGGAGCGACGGCGCAGACCGGTGACGAGTGAAGTGGACCCGGAAACTCGGACCGGGATGTCCGCGAGAGTCCTGCCCCAATTATCTCGTCCGAATTCTCGCACCACGGGCAGGGCGTCTCTTCAGGTTTCTCCGGCCAAGCTTCCGGGTAAGGGTCAAGAATGTTATCACCGGCCAAATCCGAAGCCGCCCAGCCCTACCCGCTGGAGGGTTTCAGTATTGGGCTGGCCCGTCTCCGAGTCCCACCCGGCGGCCCGGTAGTATTCCCCGCGCCATTTCTCCAGGTACGGACCCAGATTGGACGCCTGGCCGCTGACGGGCCCACTGGGAAGGGAAAGGAGGCGCTCGCTAATGTCGAAGTCCGATTCGGGTTGATAGCCCCGATAGAAGGAAATGAGGCGCTGCAGGTTGACGACACGTTCCCCGACCAGCAGGGCCTCCGCCCGATTGAGGGGGTCCCATCCCACGGCGGCATCGATGGCCGCCATATTGAGGTCCAGGTTGCCCTCGATCGTACCCATCGCGAACTCGCAAACGCCGATGCAGTCCCTCCACAGCTTCAGACACTGGCCCTTGAACGTAGGCTCGCCGACCCCTTCAACGATGTCGAGGGGGAGGGTCTCGGTGTAGCCGATGTCCGGCTCGCCGCTATTCGCCCGAGCGGCGGAGCCCCGGTACAAGCCGGAAGGAAACTGGGGGGCCGACCCCGCTTGGGACACGATATGCTTGGAAAAGAGCGCGACCGGATGGTGGCGGAAGTCATGCCCTTGGAAACCGACTCCCCGCATGTGGACCGCCAGGTCTTCAATCCCGAATTTTCTCCCCGTCTCCCGCATCCCGCCAGCTATGATATTGCCGATGCCCTCGCGGTGAGCCGCCTTGTACAGAAGATCGATGACCGCCTCGTGGTTTCCCCAGGTGAGGTCAATGCCTTCGGTATCCTCCAGCGTTACACGGCCGGTGTTGAACCCCTCCATGAGCATGGCTATGGCCCTTGGCACCTCCCCGGAGTGGATACCCAAGCCGTCCACCAAGCCCGCGATGGCCATGCTTGTCCCCGCATCCATGATGCCGACGTTGGGCCCCACCTCTTCAAAGACCTCCGCGCCGAACCCGGCCGCGGTGCTACCCGCGAGGGGGCCGGTCGTAACCACGGTCTCGTGGTGGCAGGCCATGTCACACTGCCAGGAGCCCACGGGGCGGATCTTCCACTTGGCCAGGTCCTGTTTCAGAGAGTCGCACCAGGCCCCGGCCGACTCGGGCTCGGTGAAGTTCTTAACCGGGATGCCGCCGAACTTACCCCACTCGGCGATACCCTTGAAGCGGGCCTGGCTGCTCGGAGGCGGCTCGGGTTGCGCGTACAGGCTGTCCCGCCACTCCGTGCAGACATCCATGAACGCGGCCATGTTCGCCACCGGCACCCGCCCCACGCCCCGGACGGCGATGGCCTTGAGCTTTTTCGAGCCCCACGCCATACCCGCATCCCCCATCGCGCAGGTGTACACCCCATCGGCGCGTACCGACGCCCCAAGCACCAGGTTCTCTCCTCCGGGGCCGATGCAGGCGACGCTTATGTTCAGCGGGTCGCCCAGGTCTAGCTTCAGGCGTCTGGGGGTCTCATAGGTATCCTCGCCCCAATATGGGCCGGCATCCCGCAGCTCCGCTTGCCCATCGTCGATCCAGAGATACACGGGAGTATCCGAGGACCCGCGGATAATGATGCCGTCCCAACCGGCGTGCTTGAGCCTCGCCCCGAACCATCCGTGGGCCTGGCTCAAGCCAACCACAAAATCAGGCTTGTAGCGCAGGTTGATCATGGTCCAGTTAGAGGAGCTGGTGACGAGGGTCCCGGTCAAGGGCCCGGTCATAATTATCACCGGGGCTTCCGGGTCTGTCGTCTTCATCCCGGCGGTCATCTCCCCGGCCAAGAGATAGAGGCCCAAGCCTGTTCCCCCGATCCAGGCGCGAAGCACCTCCTCCGAGGGCAACGGTACCGCCTGGACCCGTTGGTTGGTCAGATCCACGTCCAACAGCTTGCCCTGGTAGCCGCCTTGAATCGCCATCTCAACACCTCCGGGTCGGTACTTGGTCTACTTTCAGGCGCGCCGAACCAGCCGGGGCCGCCGCCGTGAGTCCCGTGGGGCCATGTAAGCGCGAATGGACCGGACGGGGAGCTAGACTACCGCTGAGTTCCCGCCGTCTATGTTGACGGCGATGCCGGTCAGGTAGCTGGCCCGCTCCGAAGCCAGGAAGGTAATGACGTCTCCGGCTTCCTGGGCTTCGCCCACCCGGCCCATGGGGATGCCCCGCTCAATGGCCGACTGGACCCAGAATTCATCCATGGTCAATCCGGGGTTCGACTCCTTGGCCCGGATGTAGCGCCGCTCCGTCTGACCGCTCTTGATCAGTCCAATGCAGACGGTGGTCACCAGGATATTGTCCTTGGCCAGGTCTTTGGAGAGGCCCTTGGTGATGGCGATACCCGCCGCCCGGGAGATGGAGGTGGGCATCGACGAGGCGCGCGGGGTGCGCCCTCCCAGGTTGGTCACGTTGATGATGCGCCCGCCGCCGAGTTTGCGCATCTCGGGAATCACGGCGCGGATGAAGCGGACGGCCCCCCACACCTTCAGGTTGAAGTCCGACTCCCAGTCTTCATCGCTGACTTCATCGAAAGCCTTGGCCATCGAGGTGCCGGCGTTGTTGACCAGGATGTCGACGCGGCCGAACTGGTCCAGGGCCGCTTGCACCACCCGCCCGGCGGTGCCGCGGTCGGTCACGTCCGCCGGCACCGGCACCACCACCCCTTCGGTGGCGGCCTTGATTTCCTGGGCCGCCTGGTCCAGAACGTCGGCCCGCCGGGCCACGATGAACACCCGCGCGCCTTCCCGTGCCATTCCGAGGGCCGCCGCCCTGCCGATGCCTTCACTTCCGCCGGTTACGATGGCTACCTTGCCTTGCAGTCCCAGGTCCATTTCCCGCCCTCCTTAATAAAACGTCCCTTGGCCCCGCCGTCCCATGGCCTGCATTCGCGCCTGGCCGAGGAGGTCTGGGCACGGGCCACACCTCGTGGGGCATAATCCAGCCTATCTTCGTCCTTTTTTCTTTCTTCCTCCGTCAAGAAGAGGTATTATATGGCCGATACGGTTAGCCGTGTCAATGTCGGATGGCGAATGCGGCTTCGGTTGCTCATTTCGTTGGCGGCGCAGGGAGGGGGTTCTACGGGGACGGCGGTGGACCCCTGAATGGTACAATCTCTGAACGATCCTTCAAGGGGCCGAAGGCCAGACCGGTACACAAGGTTGCCAGTGCCTTGCGATGCCCGTCCGCAGCGGGCGCAAGACGAGAAAGGGGTCCAAGATGCCTACCTTCCTAGACTATCACCGGGTCCTACCTCCCATGTCGCCCGACGCGGTGCAGGCCATGGTGGCGCAGATTCAGGCGGGACTGCCGGGCGAGTCCGAGGTGACCCAATGGAACATCTTCGTCGGTCAGAACGGCCAGGCGTGGTGTCTCTGCGAGGCGCCCGACGCCGAGGCGGTGGTCGAGTCTCACGAGGCCATGCTCTTCGTGCAAAGCCTGGAAAACGTCGTCGAAGTGACGAGGCTGGTCTAGGTTTGCCGCTTATTTGGAGTTCCCCGTTTGCTGGGCCCTGCCTCCAATGTGGCTTGAACTAGCTTTCCGTGAGATTTTGGGATTGGCCATCGGCATGGGATGCGGGTACTTGACACGGAGGTGACCCCTCAATAGGATGCTGAGCTAGAGGCGTGTTCCAGCGCAAGGAGGGTACCGATGGACTTCGCATTGCCCTATAGCGAGGAGCAGGAGCAGTTTCGCCAGGAGGTCCGTACCTGGCTGAAAGAGAACGTCCCGGAGGAGATGAAGGACCCCGTCGACCCCAGGGACTTCACCGAGGAGCACTACCGGTTCTGGCGGGAGACGCACCAGAAGATGGCGAAGAAGGGGTGGCTCTACCCCACTTTCCCCAAGGAGTACGGTGGCGGCGGCCTGACCGGGGATCACGAGACCATCATCGAGGAGGAGTCATACCGCTCCAGGGTCCCTCGAAACTTCACCTCCCCCAACTGCATTCCCTCCCTTCTGGTCTGGGCCACCGAGGAGCAGAAGCGGAAGTTCCTCATTCCCATCCTCACGGCGGAGATCACCTGCTGGAACAAGCTCACCGAGCCCCACTCCGGCGCCGACCTGGCCAACTACAAGGGCCGGGCCATCCGGGACGGCGACGACTGGCTGCTCACAGGGCAACAAGCGTTCATCAGCGGCCGGGGCACGCCCGCATTCCTCTACGGCCCCATGCTGACCGACCCCGATGCACCGCGCCACCGGAACCTGGGGTACTTCATGATCCCCGTGCCATCCCCGGGCCTGGAGATTCAGGAGCAGAGCCTGCTCAACGGCAACGACCAGCATTTCATCTTCATGGACGGCGTGCGGATACCCGGCGACCACATCATCGGTGGCGACCACCAGGGGTGGCAGGTCGCCGGCACCACCCTGGAGTCGGAGCACGGCGGCCGCGGCCGGGCCTTCCCCAGAGACGAGCCCGTGGACAACCTGGTGAGCTACGTTCGAGAGGCGAAGCGCAACGGGGATTCATTGGGCAGCAACCCCATGGTCCAGCAGACGACCATGGATGCCTACATTGAAGCCCACGTGGACAGCCTCCTGGCCAAGCGCACCTACTGGATGTACCAGAACCGGGTCCAGATTAACCACGAGCACGCCGTGGCCGACGTGCACCGCCGGCTCTATTCCCTGCGCAACGCCATACGGGTGCGGGACGCCATGGGAATGTACGCCCTTCTGAACTCGAAAGACTCCCTGTCCCCCCATAAGGGAGCGCAGGAGGTCAATCAGCGAGTGATGGCCGGCCAGCATCATGCCGCCGGGAGCACCAATATCGCCAAGGTGATCCTGGCCCGGCGCATCGGCATCAGCCGGACCAGAGAGCGAGCGGCTCCCACTCCGTCCACGGCCGCGAGCCACACCAGCTAGGGGCTGCTTCCGGAAGCGCCCCAAACGGGGGAGGGATCTCATCCAAGGTCCACCCCCTTCTGCCTTCGGCGTCCCTTCGAGCAACGCCGTTGAACCGATTCTGTCTTCGGTTTCACGCCGCCTCGCCACCTCTCAACAACGTTCTTTGCGAGGCGACTATACTCCTTCCGGCTGCGTTTCTGACGAGTCATTTCGCTGCTTGACACTGCAGGGAACCGTCAGTAATATGCTGTGTAAAAGGTGTGTTCCAGAACAAGGAGGAAACGCATGGACTTCATAACGCCCTACACAGAACAGCAAGAACAGTTTCGTAAGGAAGTCCAATCCTGGTTACAAGAGAATGTCCCTGAGAAAATGAAGGAGCCCATCGATCTCAGAGACTTCACCGAGGAGCACTACCAGTTCTGGCGGGGCAAGCATCAGGAACTGGCGGCGAAGGGGTGGCTATATCCCAACTACCCCAAGGAGTACGGCGGTGGGGGCCTGACCGGGGACCACGAGACCATCCTCGCGGAGGAGTTCTACAATTTTAGGGTCCCCCGAAGCTTCACCAACGTCTATGTCCTCCCAGCCCTCCTGGTTTGGGGCACGGAAGAGCAGAAGCAGCAGTTCCTGGTCCCTCTCCTGACGGCAAAGTGCACCGCCTGGCAGAAGTTCACCGAAGCCCAGTCCGGCGCCGACCTGGCCAACGTCAAGAGCAAGGCCGTGCGGGACGGTGACGACTGGGTCCTCTCGGGTCAGAGCGTCTACATTAGCGGCCGCGGTCCTGAACCCGACTGGCTCTTCGGTCCCATGCTGACGGACGCCGATGCGCCGCGCCACCGGAACCTGGGGTTCTTCATGATCCCCAGTCCTTCCCAGGGTCTGGAAATCAAAACACAGGCGCTTCTCACCAGCAACGAGCAGCACACCATCTTCCTGGACAACGTGCGGGTGCCTGGAGACCACCTCATCGGCGGCGCCTCCCAGGGGTGGCAGGTCACCAACACCAGCCTGGAAGAAGAGCACGGCGGCCGTGGCCGGGCCTTCCCCGCGGATCCCGTCGTTGGCAACCTCGTCGAGTACGTTCGAAAGACGAAAATGAACGGGGGCACCCTGGGTGATGACCCGCTCCTTCAGCAGCAGACGATGGACGCCTACATCGATGCCCACGTGGACGGCTTGATGGCCAAACGTACCTTCTGGATGTACCAGAACCGTATGGAGATTACCTACGAGGGCAACGTGCACAACGTGCACAACAGGCTGAAGACCATGCGTCAAGCCATCAGGGTGCGCCATGTCATGAAAATGGATGCCCTCCTGGACGGCAATGAACCAGGAGCCCCCCACGGTGGCGCCCAGGAGGTCGAGCAGCGCTATGCGGCCGGCCAGCGTCACGCTGCCGGGAGCACCAATATCGCCAAGGTGATCCTGGCCCGGCGCATTGGCATCAGCCGGACCAAGGAAAGGCCGGCTCCCACTCCGTCCACGGCCACCACTCACACCGGCTAGGGGCCGCTTCTAGAGGCCGTTGCGCGGTCCGGAGGGGCTGGTGCAACGAGTTTTATCGAGACACCCGGGAACAGGGCTTCAGCGCGAAGCCCTGTTCTTTTTTGTGGCGAACACTATTCAGGGGAAAGGCGGCCGGAGCGGCGGGCAGCCTCCGGGGGCTCCCGCAAGCGGGCCGTGGGATTTCAGTGGACTGCCGGTGTACTGTCTGGCAGATAGCTTCATGCCGGCGATATTGTGGGGAATCCCCGACTCACGATCGTCTTTCCGGCGAAGGCCGGGATGACGGACCGGCTATCAAGCCATTCAAGAGTTCTTGGCTAGGGGAGGGCGTCCATAAGGGAGGGCTCCCACATTGAGGCTCGCCCGTAGTAGGAAGGGCGGCCCACGTGGAATCCCTCTACGGGGAAGAAATCGCCGGCTCGGAGGGCCTCCAGGAGGTCGCTCTCGTTTCGGATATCACCCTTGAAGACGGTAGTCCCTTTGGCGAAGCCTTGAACGGAGTGGGCATCGCTACCCCCGGTCCCGAAGCGTCCCAACACGTTGGTCACTTCCTGGGCAAACCGGTTCTCCACCTCGATGTTCCCGCCGTTCACCACCTCAACGTCGTCGACCAGTTCGAAAATGGGGTGCAGGGCGCCCTCTTCGGGGGTGCTGGGGATGGAAGCGGTGGTCTCGAAGAGATAGTTCTGAGTGTGGATGCCGGCAGGGTCGAAAAGGAAGCGGAAGGGGTGGGCCAGGATCATGTAGCCTCCCACACGGTCCACCTCTTGGCGCAAATGCCGGATGGTTTCGATACCGCCCGACGGCCCGGTCACGTGGCCCTCCAATCCCATGGTAATGATATGCCCCAGAGGAGTGTACACCTCCAGGGCACGCACCAGAACTATGTCGTGGAGGTCATGACTTTGGACGAAGTTGTCAAAATCATGGCGGGGCCAGCCGTTGTGCTCCGTAACCATGGCCCCGGTGAGTCCGAGACGCCGTGTCTCCGACACCAACTCATCAGGGGTCAGGGCACTGTCGGGGCTCCCCTGGTTGGTGTGCACGTGGAGATCAAAAATCGAACTCACAGGCTGATGTCCTTGCCTCCGCGGATAGGTCGTTCACGCGACGATTGCCGTGTAGATATAGCGGAATTCGTCCCGCGTGTCAAGGGCGCGCCGAGCACACCAGACGTGTCGAAAAACGTCCTCTGATGAACCCGCCAGACACTGAAGCTGGCGGAGATGCCCAGGTCTTGACGCGAGAGATGTGACGGGGTAGTCTGGCAGGGGCGAAAGCGGTGTCCGAGATGGCTCTTACCGCAATCTCCGAAGAGTTGATGTGGAGTTCCGCAACGTGGCGCCCCGCGAGAGGCCAACCCCCTGCGGATGATGCCCGCGGATGATGAATGTAGATAGAGGAATGTCCCACGGTTAAGGAGGGTACTCATGGATTTTTCATCACCGGATAGCACGGACCAACAGCGGTTTCGCCAGGAGGTTCGTACCTGGTTCGAAGAGAACATCCCTGAGAACATGATCCACCCCGTTGATCCCAGGGACTTCACCGAAGAAATGTACGTATTCTGGCGAGGGAAGCACCAGGAGATGGCGGCGAAGGGTTGGCTGTATCCCACCTTCCCCGTAGAGTACGGCGGCGGGGGCCTGACGGCGGATCACGAGACCATCCTGGAGGAGGAGTCCCTCCGATTCAAGGTGCCCCGCTTCTTGAATACCAACGTGCTCCCCAGCATCCTGGTCTGGGGCACGGAGGAGCAGAAACAGAAGTTTCTTGCCCCCCTGCTCAAAGCAGAGAAGATAGCCTGGGAGAAGTATACCGAGCCCAGGTCCGGCGCCGACCTGGCCGGCTACATCAGCCGGGCGGTGCGGGACGGTGACGACTGGATTGTCACCGGGCAAAACGCCTTTATCAGCGGCCGCGACGTCAGCAGGCCCGACTGGCTCTTTGGCCCCTTGGTGACCGACCCCGATGCGCCGCGCCACCGGAACCTGGGCTACTTTATGATCCCATTCCCCTCCCCTGGACTGGAGATCACGGCCCAGAACCTTCTTGACGGCAAAAACCAACACCTCATCTACATGGAGAACGTGCGGGTGCCGGGGGACCACCTCATCGGTGGTGAGGGTCAGGGGTGGCAGGTCTCCAACACCGGCCTGGAGCAGCAGCACGGCGGGCGCGGGCGCGCCTTCCCCAAGGATGAGCCGGCGGAAAACCTGTTGGGCTACGTTAGCGGGACGAAACACAACGGCGGCACCCTGGGTAACGACCCCCTGATCCAGCAGACGACCATGGACGCCCTTCTTGATGCCCACGTGGACAATATCCTGGCCAAGCGCACCTATTGGATGTACCAGAGCCACATGGAGATCACCCACGAGGGCAACGAGGCCCAGGTGCACAACCGGCTGAAAACCATGCGCCAAGCCAATCGGGTGCGGGATGCCATGAAAATGCATGCCCTCCTGGACCGGAATGAACCGGGGGCCCCCCACGGCGGCGCGCAAGAGGTCGAGCAGCGCTATGCCGCCGGCCAGCGCCACGGAGGCGGAAGCACCAATATCGCCAAGGTCATCCTCGCCCGGCGCATCGGCATCAGCCGCACCAGGGAGCGGCCCTATCCCACCCCTTCCACTGCCACCAAGCACGGCAGCTAAGGCTGCTTGTCCGGTTTGCCAGGGACAGGGCTTCCTTTCCGGAGGCCCTGTCCCATTGTGACGTGGGTCTTGCCTGAGGGACGTTTGGAGGTTAGTATGGTGCTGCTTCCGGCGCCGGGTAAAAGGCTCAGGGAGTGGCTGGAGGAAGGCTATGGACTTTGAGGTCCACCACAGCACCGAGCAGGAGTCATTCCGGACGGTGGTCCGAGCCTGGCTGGAGGAGTATGCGCCCAGGGACCTGAACATACCCCCCGACTGGAGACCTCTAGACCCGGCAACCCAGGAGCGGGTCAAAGAGTTCCGGCGCAGGATGGGAGCCCAAGGGTGGCTAGCCCCCTCCTGGCCCCGGGAGTACGGAGGCGCCGGCATGAGTCCCGCCTTCGAGGCCGTCATCCAGGAGGAGATCGGGTATCTGGACCTCCCGGCTCTGGGCGACAGCCACCGCTGGATCACCGCCGTGATGGTATGGGGCACCCAGGAGCAGAAGCGCCACTACGTGCTTCCCGCGATGCGCGGAGAGACCATCACCTGGCAGGCCTTCAACGAGCCCGACTCCGGCACGGATATGGCCTCCATCAAGACCCAGGCCGTCCGGGACGGCAACGACTACCTCATCTCCGGCGCGAAGGCCTTCATCACCGGCCGCTTCGATCCCGACTACCTGTGGACCCTGGTGGTGACGGACCCAACCCGGCCCCGTCGGCTCAACCTCGGCACCTTCATGGTGGACGCCAAACTTCCCGGCATCACCATCACGACCCAACGACTGCTGGTGGGGAGCGAACGGATGGTGTACCTGGACAACGTTCGCGTACCCGCTGATTGCCTCATCGGGACCCTTAGCCAGGGATGGGAGATTGTACAGACTATCCTGGAGGGGGAGCGGGGCGGCCCTCCTTACCAACACTTGGCCACCGAGGACGGGACTGTCGCCAGCGTCGTCCAATACCTCAAGGAGGAGCAGGAGCGCTTTTAGAAGCCGTACCCGGAGTGGGTTCTGCCCGGGAGGTCCTGACGCCATGGGCGCCAGACCGCGGGACTGGGACTACAAACCCATCCGGCAACTTCGAGGTGGCCGAGTCCCGGCCCTTCGACAAGCTCAGGGTGAACGGGTTCTCACCGTTCGTGGTGAGCTTGTCGAACCACAACACTCGGTAGTTGGATCGGTACCTAGATAGGCGCCAAGCCCCAAACGGGAGAGAACGCGGTGGACTTCGAGCACCACTACACCAAGGAACAGCGGCAGTTCCGCCAGGAGGTAATCGCCTGGCTGGACGCCAACCTGTCACCGGAGATGCAGCACACCGGAGAGCCCCGGGATTTGGACCGGGCCACCTGGGAGCGGCACATGTCCTTCCGGCGCAAGTTGGGAGAGAAGGGATGGCTGGCGCCCACCGGCCCCCTGGAGTGGGGTGGCGGGGACCTCAGTCCGGACCACGCTCTGGTACTACGGGAGGAGCTGGGCAGCCGGGGGCTTCAGTGGTCCCTGGAAGACGGGTCCGCTTCCCTTCGGGCGGCCCTCCAGCAGCGGGGAACTCCGGAGCAGAAGAGCGAATACCTTTCCACCATCTCCAGGGGGCAAGTAACAATCTGGCGCCTCTCCAGGGAGCCGGGGGCCGAGCTGGATGCCGCCAATCTGGGCGTCCGGGCCCATCGAGACGGCGACGACCACATTCTGAACGGCGCGGAGCTGTTTGCCGGGCAGGGCTTCGGCCCCGACTACCTGTGGACCCTGGCCCTCACCGGCCCAGACGCTCCTTCCCACCAGGCCACTGCCACCTTCCTGGTCCCCGCCGGCCTGAAGGGCATCAGCATCCAGACCTCCAACTCGCTGCTCCCTGGGGAGGCCCACCGGGTCACCTTCGACAACGTGGTGGTCCCCCCTCGCTGTTTGCTGGGGGAGGAGGGCGAGGGGTGGCTCCTGATGCAGGACACCCCGGCGGACGTGGAGGCCATGTATCCTCCCGCCCAGGACCAAGAGCTGGGCGACCTGTTCCAGTATGCGAGTGAGACCGCCCGGGATGGCGTCACCCTGAGCGAGGACCCCGTCCTCCAGCAGCTCCTGGTGGATGCGTACATCGCCAGCCATCTCACGCGCCTGCTCAGAACACGAAATGCCTGGATGGCCGCCAACGGGCGGCAACTCACCTACCACAGAGCCCAGGCTGCCCTTCTGGAGAAGCGTGCCGCCCTGCGCCTGTCCCGGCTGGTTCGGGATGTCATGGGTATGTACGCCCTCCTGGACCATCAAGACCCCCGGGCCCCCGCCCAGGGCAGGTTAGAGGTCCAGCAGCGACGGAGTCTAGCCCGTCAGAATCCCACCGGCGGCCCGGAGGTCCAGGCAAGGGAATTCGCCAAGCGCCTGGGGATGGATCTGAGGAAAGGAGAAAGAGCGCCTCCTCCCGGCGGCGTCTCACCGGCCAGGTGATTATTTTCCGGGTGTGGGCAGCGGGGGCTGGGTGAGAAGTGTGAAGCCCGGCTGCGGGCGAACGAATCAGGCGACATATTCACAAGGAGGTTACCATGGACCTATCGCTCACTGAGTCGCAGGTCATGCTCAAGACATCGGCCACCGATTTCCTGAACGCGGAACTCCCAAAAGAGCGGGTGCTGGAGATTGACGACAGCCCCACCGGATTCGACCCGGAACTCTGGCGAAGGATATGCGAGTTGGGATGGGCCAGCATGGTGATCCCCGAGGAGTACGACGGCACCGGACTCTCCTTCACCGACCTGGGCGTCATCTACGAGGTCTTGGGAAACTACGCCTGCTCCAGTCCTCACCTGGACTCGGCGGTCCTGAGCGCTCAGGCCATTCTTGAAGCCGGAGACGACTCCCAGAAGAAAGCCCTCCTGCCAACCATCGCCGAGGGGCAACAGATATTCTCCTTCGCCTTCACGGAGCCCGAGTACGGGTGGGGCCCTAATTCCATCCAACTGCCGGCCACCCGCCGCAACGGGAACTACGTCCTCAACGGCACCAAGCTATTCATACCCTGGGCCCACGTTGCCGACCAGATACTGGTTGTCGCCCGCACCTCCGAGGGGTCTTCACCCGATCAGGGCATCTCTCTCTTCCTGGTGGATAAGAACGCCAAGGGCCTCTCCACCCGCCTGCAAAGCGGCTGGATCGGGGACAAGGTTTGCGAGATCACTTTCGACAATGTTGAAGTGCCGGCTTCCGGCGTCCTGGGACCCATCGGCGAGGCCTGGCCAGCCGTCGAGCGCGCCATGGACCGGGCCACCGCCGTCCTCTGCACCTACATGGCCGGGGGCGCCACGAGGGTGTACGAGATGGCCAGAGAGTACAGCCAGACGCGCATCGCCTTCGGCGTCCCCATCGGGACCTTCCAGTGGGTCCAGACCGACGTTATCGACGCCCTGACCGAGGCCGACTCCGCCACCTGGACCGCCTATGAGGCCCTATGGAGGCTGGACAACGGGCACGCGGACGCTCCCCTGGGGATTTCCATGGCCAAGGCGGTTGCCAGTGTGGGCTTCTCCAAGGCCTGCGACGCCACCCACAACGTGCATGCCGGCATCGGCGTGGACCTGGATTTCGGCCTCACCCACTACACGAAGCGGGCGCGCACGTTCCAGCAGTACCTGGGAGACGCCATCTTCCATAAGCAGCGCATGGCCCGGCTCATACGCCTGTAATCCTGGAGGGGCAGAGCTTAACCCGTTAGCTCTGTTGACATCCCGCCCGAGGTAGGTTTTCTTGGGAGGGGCTTTCCCGGCCCTTCCCAAAGAACCTCCGAGGGCTGAGCCCAATCACGATAGCAATCCCGGCCGCAATCCTCCCTCACGAAAGAGCGGCACGGCTACCCTATTGGTCTGCCGCCGCCAGGTATTCTGTTCCGATGATCTGCTGGTGCTCCAACTCCCCAATCTCCGCTTCCGAAAGCCCCAAAAGGCCGCCCAGTATTTGAGAGTTGTGCTCGCCGAGCACGGGCCCCAGCATCCGTATGCTCAGCGGGGTCTTATTGAACTTCCAGGACGGCCTGGGGTAGAGGTGGGTCCCCGCCTCTTTGTGTGTCGCCAGATCGAAGAAGCCCCGAGCCTTCAGGTGAGGATCGACGAGGATTTCCTCGGCGTTTTGGACTGGACCCGCCGGGACCTTCGCGGCCTGGAGGAGTCGCATGACCTCCCAGGGACTGCGCTGGATGGTCCACTCCTCGATGAGTGGGTTCAACTCGGCTTGGTTGTTCCGGCGGCTCACGGCGTCGGCGAACCGGTCCTCCGCGGCCCAGCCGGGGTCCCCAATGGCGTGACGGAAGCGGGCCCAGGCCTGGTCGTTGGGCACGGCAATGGTTACCCATGAGTCCTCGCCCTGGCAGCGGTAGCAGCCGTGGGGCGCCATGGTAGGGTGCGCATTCCCCATGGGACGCCCGACTCGACCGTTCATGGTGTAGTCCATGAAGGCTTCCCCCAGATGGGGCAAGAACGTCTCACCCTCGCTGATATCGATGAATTGACCTTTGCCGGTGCGCCGGCGGTAGTTGAGGGCAGCAAGGGCGGCAAAGGCAGCGGTCATGCCGGACACGCTGTCGGAGTGGTAATGAGGCTGGACTTTGGTTGGATCTCCATCGGAGTAGCCTCTCAAGCTGATATGCCCTGACAAGGCATCGAGGTCGGTGCCCATGCCCCGATGCGCCCGGTAGGGCCCGGTGTTGCCCAACAGCGGCATGGAAACTACCACGATACCGGGGTTGATGCCGGATAGCACTTCATATCCCAGACCGAGCTTTTCGTATACTCCCGCGGCGAAGTTTTCAATAATCACGTCGCTCACAGCTACCAACTGTTTGAAAAGGTCGATACCTCTGGGGTGGGCGAGGTTCAGCGTGATGCCCATCTTATTCCGGTTCGAGCCGTTGTATTTCGGCTCCCGGTTGTACGGCCGCTCTCCCGGGATGCCGTCGGGATAGGTCCAGTTGGCCGGGCTGATCGACGCGGGTCTGGTGGCAGGGGTCCTGAGCTGGCCTCTCCATCTTGCCCCGCGCTGGATACTCTCCACGCGGATGACCTCCGCGCCCAGATCGCCCAGGAGCGTACAACCGTAGGGACCGGCCAGTACGTCTCCTCCATCAATAACCCGGAATCCCTCGAGAGGAAGTCTCGACATCAGCATCTCCTTACCGTGCCCCCGGTTGCGATGCCCAAGGGCAGGGTTCGCTGGGCTCAGATTATTCCCGCTTCCCGCAGCCGCACCAGGTCGATCTTGGAGTACCCGAGGCGGCCGGAGTACATCTCATCATTGTGCTGCCCCAGCATGGGTGCGGGCCGGGCGGGCGGCCGGGGGGTCTCCGTCATCTTAGCCGGCGCCCCGGGGTACCGCAGCGGGCCCGTGGCGGGGTGGTCTACCTCTTCGAAGAACCCTCTCGCCACATTGTGCGGATCGTTCACCACCTCATCCACCGTCAGAAGCGGTGCGGCGAACACCCGTTCCGCTTGGGACAGGCGGGTGATCTCGAACTTGGTGCGCTCCGTGAGCCAGGGGCGAACCAAATTCAGAAGCTCGCCCACATTCTCCGACCGAGCGGCGAAGGTGGCAAAGCGCTCGTCATCCAGCAACTCCGGCATGTCCAGCAGCTTCACCAGCCGGCTCCATTCACGCTGGGGAGGAGGCCCGGCGCCGGCGCCGGCCGCGACAAAATGTACGAAACCATCCAGCGCCGGTAATATCCGTCCAGTCCCGCTAGCCCGCTTCTCCAAAAGCCCGCTGTAGATGTATTTTGTGAGTGAAGCAATGCCGGCGCCCGTGCCCAGCCAGGACTCCACTATAGAGACATCTATCTGCTGCCCTTCTCCCTGGAGCCGGGCCCCCATGATACCCGCCATGGTAGCCAGAGCGGCCGTATTCCCCGCGAGGTATTGGGATATAGCGCCGCCCAGGTATATGGGCTCCCGGTCGAGCAAACCTGTCTGGGCCATATGGCATTCCATGGCGTACAGGGTAATCTCCGTGGCCACGAAGTCCCGGTAGGGCCCGGTCTGTCCGAAATTCGAGATCGACGTCATGATTACCCAGGGGTTGACCTTAGCCAGCTCTTCATAGGACAGGCCAAAACCGGGCATGACCCGGGGCGCGAAGTTCTCGACCACCACATCCACATTCTCCAGCAGCTCTTTGAAGATACGGACTCCCTCTGGGGTTTTCAGGTTGAGGGTGATACCTAGCTTGTTGGTGTTGAGGTGGAGGAAGAGCCCGCTCTTGTCCGGATGCGGCTCGTCCCGGTAAAAGGGCCCGACATTGCGAGCGGGGTCTCCGCGGCCCGGCGGCTCCACTTTGATAACCTCCGCGCCGTAATCAGCCAGGAGTTTCGTGCAGTATGGCCCGGCGACGTGGTGAGTAAGATCGAGAACCTTGATGTCACTGAGAGCGGTGTCCGGCATAGCTATCCTCGCGGAAACCAGAGATCAGCGGGTGTACGGCCCGGCTAGAGAAGCGCCCCAACCTTGGGAGCGACGGACGCCCGTTCCGGCGGCGACGCCTCAACCAGAAGCATTTTGCAGCCACCCAGGGGCCCCTGAGGCGGTTGCCCGGCAAGACGGCAAGGATGACGCCCGACGCGGCCGGTTGGCAATGATCCAGGGGGAGCCCTCGAGCAGTGCGCCGCTCGAAAGGGCGGAGGTCCCTGCCCCGCCTTCAGGCGGGGCGACGAAGTCTTTTTCGAATGGCTTCCTGGCAGAGTATACTCAAAAGTACTACTTTCCGACACCCCATCCGCACTGGCGGGTGCATCTGGCCCCGCGCCCGGAACGACTCTGACAGAATTGACACGGTGGGGAGCCGTGAGTAACATGCGGCTCTCCAGGGTCGGTCCCGCCTGGACGTTTTGGGGAGTGGATGCGTGGCCTAAGCGGGGCTAAGGCCTTGAAGCTCAGGGGCATAGAAGGGTGGACCCAGGGTCCGGTGCTCCCGGCGAACCTTTCCGGCCGGCCCGGCATCCGATTCAATGGGGACCTCACGCCCGGAAAACGGTCCCTCCGCCTCAAGCCCCTACCCGGCTATTAACCAAGGAGTCAACGTTGGACCAAACACACGACCTCGTCATCATCGGCGGAGGGTCCGCTGGATTGACGGCGGCGAGCTTCGCCGTTCAATTGGGCCGGAAGGTGGCTCTGGTGGAACGGCAGCGGATCGGCGGCGATTGCACCTGGACCGGTTGTGTTCCCAGCAAGGCCCTTCTCAAGGTGGCCCAGGTCGCCCACCAGATGCGCGACGCCGCTCGCTACGGCCTCGGCTCAGCCGAGCCCGCCGTGAAACTGAAAGCCGTAATGGCCCACGTGCGGACGGCGGTGGACGAAGTATACCGGTCCGAGTCTCCGGAGACGCTCCGGGCTGACGGGATCGAAGTCCTGGTGGGCCGGGCTAGGTTCCGGGACGCCAACACCCTCGAAATCGGTGACGGCGGCGACAAGCTGGAAGCGCGCCTTTTTCTCATTGTCACCGGCGCCCGGCCGTTCATCCCGCCCGTGCCCGGTTTGGAAGAGGTCGGTTACCTTACCTACGAAACGGTGTGGGATCTGGAGGAATTGCCGGAACGCCTCATCGTGGTAGGAGGAGGCCCCATCGGCTGCGAGTTGGCCCAGGCGTTCTGCCGGCTGGGGTCTCGCGTTACCCTTCTGGAAGCCGCGCCTCGGCTCCTGCTCCGGGACGACCCCGAAGCCGCGGACCTGGTGGAGCGGCAACTGATCGAAGAGGGTGTGGGCCTGCGCCTGGGCGCCACCATGCAGCGCGTGTGGCGAAACCCCGATGGAATCCACGTTGGCCTGGGTGATGAGGAGGTAGTGGGCGACGCTCTTCTGCTATCCGTCGGGCGGCAGCCCAACGTGGCGGAACTTGATCTGGAAAATGCTGGGGTGGCCTACTCCGCAAAAGGCATCCAGGTGGACCGCTACCTTCACACCAGCCGGCGCCACATCTACGCCGCCGGAGATTGCGTGGGTGGTTACCAATTCACCCACTACGCAGCCTGGCAAGGGTTCATGGCGGTGCGCAACGCGTTCCTGCCCGGCGCTACCCGTGCGGTCCTGGACCGGGTCCCCTGGACGACCTTTACCGACCCGGAGGTGGCCCACGTGGGTTATACCGAGGAACAGGCCCGGGAAAAGTTCGGCGAAGAGGTCATGATTTGCCGCTGAACCATGGACCGGGTAGACCGGGCCATCGCGGAAGGGAACACCTCGGGGTTCGTCAAGCTGGTCCACCGGCCTGATGGGACCGTCCTAGGCGCGACCATCGTCGCCCCAAGGGCCGGAGAGATGATACACGAGTGGAGCCTGGCGATCGACCGAGACCTGAAACTGGGCGACGTGGCCAACTCCATCCACGTTTATCCCACCTACTCCACATCCAACATGCAGTCCGCCGCCCACATCCGGGTGGAGCAATTACTCGCCGGCACCTACGGCCGGGTCATCCGGGGTCTAGCCCGGCTGGCCCGGTGACAGGGGTCCGGAGCAGGGGACCCAGCGGCCGCTTCGCTCGGCTGCTTCGGCGTAGGGCCTTGATCGCTTCATGTGTATTCTTCTAATCATCGCCTGGCGCGCTTGTTAAACACCTCCTTATGCATCAACGGGGGCATCCACCGGCGGAAACAGGTGCACGTCCAGGGCCGCCTCGCACCAGCGGGCAGCCGCCAGGAGCCGGGCTTCCCGGAACGGCGCTGCTACCAGCTGAATGCCGAGGGGCAGCCCGGAGGCCGCCAAGCCTGAGGGAATCGTTATGGCCGGTAGACCGCAAGAGGTCCAGGGCCCCTGGAAGATGGTGTTGCCGGTGTTGGTCAGGTCGGGAAGGGCCGGTGTTGGGGTCGACGGGGTTAGCAGAATGTCCGTCTTTTCCGCCACCTGCTCCATCTCGGCAGTGAACCGCCGCCGCCGCTCCAGGGCGCGGGAGTAGCTGACGGCGCCGGTGCCCAGTCCCCGCCGCAGCATCTCACGCAATAGGGGCTGGTAGTCCTCGGGCTGCCGTTCGAACGTTGCCTGATGGAAGCTTGCGGCCTCCACCGCCATGATTACCCGCTGGTCCTCGAAGGCCGAATCGATGCTGTCTGGCAACGTCACCTCTTCAACCCTGGCTCCGGCGCGGCTCAGGCGCTCCAAGACGTCATCCACGTTCCGGCGGGTCTCGGCGTCGGCCTGCTCGTAGAAGAACCGGCGAAGGAAGCCGACCCGCGGGAGTTCGGGCGACTGTAGCGTAGCCAGGTAGTCGGGCACGGGCTGTCGCGAGGTGCCCGGGTCCTGCGGATCGGGGCCGGCCATGACCTGCAACAGGAGAGCCGCGTCCTCCACGGTGCGGGCCATCCAGCCTATGGTGTCCAGGTTCCAGCTGACCGGTATCACTCCGTGGCAGCTCACGCGCCCGTAGGTGGGCTTGAATCCGACCACTCCGTTGTACGAGGCCGGCCGCAGCACCGACCCGACAGTCTGAGACCCCAGAGCGGCGGGACACATGCGGGCCGCCACCGCCACGGCGGAGCCGCTGCTGGACCCGCCGGGGGTATGGGCGGGATTCCAGGGGTTCACCGTGGGAGATGGATCCAAGCAGGCGAATTCGGTGGTCACCGTCTTGCCCAGCACGATGGCCCCGGCCCGCTTCAACAGGGCCACGGTGGTGGCGTCATAATCCGGAACGAATCCGGCGTACACCTTGGAGCAGGCGGTGGTGGGGATTCCCGCGGTGTAGTAGATGTCCTTGAGCCCGAGCGGTACTCCATGGAGGGGCCCCACGGCGCCGCCGTCCAGCTGTGCCGCCTTTTGTGCCGCGTCGGCAAGGGCCGCATCGCCGTCCAAATAAACCCAGGCCTTGAGCCGAGGCTCCAGCGCGTCGATGCGGTGGAGCAAGGATTCCACCAGGTCGACGGGAGATAGCTCCCGCCCGCGAATGAGGCGCGCCGCCTCGGCCGCTGAAAGTTCGTGGAGTTCTGGCATGGTTGTAGCTCTCCTGAATCTACGTGGATGGCGACGGTTGGGGCGCGTTGACCTGTTGCCTCATTGCCCTGGCATCTGCGATCCAGGTCCATCTATCATCGGACGCCACCTGTCGTAACTCTAAAATGAAGGCTCTCGATCCATTCCCGCCTCCAGGCCCCCCGGCGTTCAGCTGTTCCCACGCGATACGGTCCGCCTCACAATGTCACCCCGAGTGAAGCGAGGGGTCTCAGAAACTCGGGTCACTGCCATACCACCGGAGGGCCAGGTCTTTCCACTCGGGGTTCACCGATTCGGCCAGTGCCACTTTCTTATTCCTCCGCCAACCCTTGAGTTCTTTCTCCCGGATGACGGCGCTACCAACATCAGAGGTCGGCTCGTGGTAGACCAGCTTGGAAACGCTGTATTTGCTAGTGAAGCCGCCTGTCAGTCCTTGTTTATGCTCGAACACCTGGCGCTCAAGGTCGTTGTTCACCCCGATGTAAAGGGTCCGGGCCGGGTTGGCCATTATGTAAACGTAGTATTGGCGCACCGGACATTGCCTCTGTAAGACCCGAGGTTCCTCGTCGCTGCGCTCCTCGGAATGACAGGGGGGACGCCCCTCGCAATGACAGGGCGGCTTTGCCCCTCGCAATGACGCTGGGGGTGTGTTGCATTTTTCAGAATTGCAGCCAAGTGCCACCTCACAATGTCACCCCGAGTGAAGCGAGGGGTCTCAGGGACTCGGATCACTGCCATACCACCGGAGGGCCAGGTCTTTCCACTCGGGGTTCACCGATTCGACCAGTGCCACTTTCTTGCTCCTCCGCCAGCCCTTAAGCTCTTTTTCCCGCGCGATGGCACTACCAACATCGGAGGTCGAATCGTGGTACACGAGCTTGGTGATATTGTACTTGCTGGTGAAGCTCCCGTGGTGTCCCTGTTTATGCTCGAACACCCGGCGTTCCAAGTCATTGGTCACGCCGATGTAAAGGGTCTTGGCCCGGCTGGCCATTATGTAAACGTAGTACTGGTGCACCGGACATTACCTCTGCAAGACCTGAGGTTCCTCGTCGCTCCGCTCCTCGGAATGACAGATGGGATGCCCCTCGCAATGACACTGGGGGTGTGTTGCGCTTTTCAGAATTGCAGCCAAGTGCCGCCTCACAATGTCACCCCGAGTGAAGCGAGGGGTCTCAGGGGCTCGGGTCTCTGCAGTTCCATCAGAAGGCCAAGTCTCTCCACTTCTGGGACGACCGGACCCCTGGTTCCGCCCGGCAATGGTCAATCAACGCTTGGTTTCAGGCTGGGGCTGACAGCTGAACGCTGACCGCTCTAGATCGGCGGCCGGCGGGTGTGCCAATCCGTGGCTTGCTCGTAGGCGTGGGCTACCCGAAACAGCAGCTCTTCCTGGAAGGGCTTGCCGATCACCTGGAGGCCCACCGGCAGGTCCTGGGAGGTGAAGCCACAGTTGACCGACAGCGCCGGCACGTTGGCCAGGTTGAACGGGTTGGTGAAGCTGCGCCTTCCGGCGAAGCCGCGCAGCACCTCTTGCTTGGCGCCCATACCGGATTGGGCGGGGATGGGAGAGGCCGGAATCGATGAAGTGGGCATGACCAGCACGTCAACGCGCTCCAGGGCATCCAGTATCTGCCGGCGCATCACCTCTCGGAGCCGGGTCGCCTTCTGATGGGCCTGGGCGGGCAGGATGCTCCCGCACAACAGGCGAATCTGATTGTTGTGGTCGTATTGGTCCAGGTACTCTTCGATGCCTTTTCGGTGCACCACCGCGGCGTCCACCATGATGAGGGTGGCGGAAATTGCCGCCGAGGCTGCGATAAGGGGTATGGACACCTCTTCGGCCATTGCGCCCAGTTCCCCCAGGGCCGCGATGGCCTTCTCCACGCTTTGAAGCACCTCGGATTCAACGCCGTCGGGTTGCATCCGCTCCCGGACCACCCCCACTTTGATCCCCCGGATTTCGCCATCGAGCTTGGCTAAGTAGTCGGGCACCGGGGCGTCCCAGGTGTAGGGGTCTCTCGGGTCATACCCGGCGATGGCGCCGAGGGTCATGGCGCAGTCGGCCACGGTGCGGGAGATAGGTCCAACGGTGTCCATGGACCAGGAAGCCCCCAGTACGCCGTAGCGGCTGACCCGGCCCCAGCTGGGGCGGATCCCCGCCAGCCCGCAGAAGGCCGCCGGGCCGCGAATGGAGCCACCGGTATCCTCGCCGAGGGACGTGGCGCACAATGAAGCCGCGGTGGCGGCCCCGGAGCCGCTGCTGGATGTGCCCGGGTTACGGGTCAAGTCCCAAGGGTTGTGGGGCTGGCCGTACGGGTGGTGGAAGGCGTCTCCCATGGCGTACTCGCTCATGTTTAGCTTGCCCAGAATAACCGCGCCCGCGCCGCGGAGGTTTGCGATCACCGTGGCATCTTCATCGGGAACGAAGTCCTTGAGGATGGATGAACCGCCGGTGGTCCGAATTCCTTTGGTGTTGAATTGGTCCTTCACCGCCACCGGCAAGCCGTGCATCGGCCCCAGATAGCCGCCGGCGGATATCTCCGTTTCCCGCCGGCGGGCGTCGGCCAACGCCTCTTCGCGGCACACGGTGATGTAGGAGTTGAGCTGACCGTCCACCTGGTCAATTCGGTCCAGGTAGGCTTCCACCACTTCAACCGGTGAAACCTCCCGTGCCTTGATCAGTGCGGCCAGTTCAGTGGCTGATAAGAAGGGAATTTGTGCTTTTTCCATATCCAACCGGCTCCTCGGCGCAGGGTCTGTCAGGCGCAGGCTCATTGTGCTGGTGGACGCGGGAGATGTCAACGCGCCGGCGCTTTTGCGGTCAATCATGGGGTATCTACCAAAGGGATGGGTGGCAGCACCCTGTGCCTGAAATGCCCGGTTGTCATACGATTTGGGAGACGCTAACCGTTGGCCCTCTGGCAAGGCCAACGCCGGGGAGCCGCGCCGAGCACGGCGTAGCGAGGTCTGCCTGGACCGTTTCGACCGCCCATTAAGGCGTTCCGGCATCCACGGCTTCATCAAGATTCCCTGAGGTGATCCCTGAGGTGATCAATGAAGCTCGACAACAGCGGCGCTCGATGAAAACGGACTTCGTCACCTGTAGTGAATAGCCGCTCGCCGCACGGGCAAACCCAGCGGCAAACCTGTTGCGGTCAAAGGGCGGGGCCGCCGCCGTGACGAAGCCCTCGGATGTGTTCCAGCCAAGGGGACCGCTGCGAATCCGCAGCCAAGAGTCATGGCATCGTCACCCGGGGGTTCCTCGGCGCACCGGAGCGTGGCGCCGGTAAGTGACCCGCCGGCCAAAATCTTCTGATAATGGCGGAAAGGGGGAATACCTGATGGTCTCCAACAATAACCAAACCACCATGCCAGCCGAGCCAGTTTCTCTATCTCTGGAAACGCTCCAGGAGGCGCCGGGCGCTTGGGAGCACGGCGAAGAGTATGATCCCAATGCCGAAAGCAGGCTTACGCTGGCCAAAGCCACTCGTGACCAAGCAGAATCGGCACGTCAAAAGATAGCGGAGGAAATCCTGGAGGCTACCCGGGAAAATGCCAGAAGCTCATCATCAGCGGAAACAACGCCCTACAACATGCCAAGCACTTGGAGAGTGAGGCGGATACTTGGCACTCCGAAGCCCAGGCCGAGCTAAAGCAGGCCGAGACCCTTAGAGCCGAGGCCGGAGCCAACCGGAATAGCGCCCAACAAAGCGCCATGCGCCTGGAAACTGAAGCGGAAGCGAAGTACGCCGAAGCCGAGGCCGAGTTGAAGCGGGCCGAATCCAACAGAGTCCAAGCGGAAGCCGACCGAGAACGAATTCTCGCAGACTCCCATCGGGCGGCCCGCGCTGTTCTGGATGAGGCCCGCATGGAGTCGGATCGAGATCGCATGGAGTCGGAACGGGAACGTTTGGAGTCGGAACGGGTATGCTTGGACCTCAAACGCCAGGCGTCGGTCGAGGCTCAAGGGATTCTCGCCCAAGCCCGCACAACTCGAGAGGAACTCGAAGCCCAAAGAATATACGCCGACGCAGCCCGGCTCAAGGCATGGTCACAGGACATCCTGATGCAGGTTGAGGAGCAACCGGCCGAGGCTCCTGTGTCCTCAAAGCCGAGCACCAACGGAAACACCGCTTCCCCCGAGCCAGCCAACGGTGCAAAATCCGCGGTCCTGGCTCAAGCCGCGATCGTCGAGACGGCGCCTTCTGAAATGCCCTCAAAACAGGACCAGCCCAAGAATTCCGGCAACGCAAAGAGGCCGGCCCGAAGGGCGAAGGCCGCCAAGTAGCAGCCGTCGCTGCCGGCAACGGCGTTTCTCAGGCCCGGTATCCGGTTCCACCCGATCACTAACTGCGGACCAATGTTTGAGCTTTGGTTCGCAGTTTCGATTTTAACCCCCCGAGGTCTTTCCCGTCTTGCCAGGCTTCCGCCCCGGAGGGTGCCGAGAGGTCCCGTAGCATCGACGATCCCTGTCTTCCCCGCCGGGCGGACCGAGATATCCGTAGATAGCCCTTGCCCTGTCCATCGAAGCGCACCGCGGAAGCGACCGAGGATGTCACGCTGCTCCCGACGCCGGTCTTTCCGGACCCGCCGGCCTGATGAAAGGAGGAATGAACTCAGGCAACACCGCGGCACTCGCTGGTATAATTAGGCGCCGGGTTCCCGAGGTACGCCCTTGTCCCTGAGAACCCGTCCGATGGGCCGGACAGCACGTTGGGGTGGATTTACCGGCGTGATGCCCGCCTTGAGAGTTTCTTCGAGAGGTGCCGCGATGGACCGGTGGGCCGGAGTTGTGCTAGCCGCTGGAATGGGCATAAGAATGAAGTCCCGGCTTCCCAAGGTACTGCATCGCGTCTGTGGGAAGGAGTTGATTCGCTACCCGGTGGAACTGATGCGCCAGTTGGGAATCGGGCGGCTCGTGGTCGTGGTATCTCCCAGCAGCGCCGCCGCGGTCCGGGAGTTGTTGGGAGCAGACGTGGAATACATCGATCAGCCGTCGGCGTTGGGAACCGGTGACGCGTTGGGCCGCGCCGCCGGGCTGATTGAAGGGAAGGCGGACCACCTCCTGGTGCTGGGGGCCGACTGCCCTCTGCTCCGGGCGGACACCGTCAAGGCCCTGGTGGAGTCCCACACTGCGGCCTCTGACGATATGACCCTGCTTACGGGCGACACTCTCTCGGTCGGCGACCTAGGCCGGGTCCATCAGGATGAATCCGGCAAGGTGGTCAGCATCGTTGAGGCTCCGGACGACCCGGAAACCTCCGAGCTGCCGGGGGTGTTCAACGCCGGCGTTTACTGCTTCACCGCCCCCTGGTTGTGGGAGAACCTGGAACGCGTGGCGCCGAGTCCCAACGGCGAGCGGTACCTCACCTCGCTGGCCGGCATCGGTGCGGCGCACGGCGCAAGAATCCACGGGGTGGCCGCGGCGGACTCGAGTGAGCTTCAAGGTGTCAACGACCGTCTCCAGCTGGCCGAGGTGGAGGCGGTGCATCGCCAGCGTATCCGGGAGCACTGGCTGCTGGCCGGGGTGACAATGGTCGACCCGGCTTCCGTGTTCATCGACCCCGACGTGGCCATCGGCCAGGATACGGTGATCCTGCCTAACACAATGCTGTTGGGCCGGACCAGCATCGGGGAAGGGTGCGAAATCGGGCCGGGTTCCACCATCCGTGACTCGAAGGTCGGCAACCGGTGCCGGGTGACCTCCTCCGCGCTGGAAGAGGCGGCCATGGAAGACGATGTGGACATCGGCCCCTTCAGCCACCTGCGGCCCGGAGCGTACCTGGAGTCCGGGGTCCACGTGGGCAACTTCGCCGAGGTCAAGCAGAGCCGGGTCGGGTCGGGGGCGGCCATGGGACATTTTGGCTATGTGGGTGACGCGTCCATCGGCGCCGGGGTGAACCTGGGAGCAGGCATGGTCACCTGCAACTACGACGGCAAAGACAAACACCGAACGGTCGTCGAGGCGGGCGCCTTCATCGGCTGCGACACGATGCTGGTGGCGCCGGTCACGGTAGGCGAGGGCGCTATTACCGGCGCGGGCTCGGTGGTGACCCGCGATGTCCCGGCAGGTAGACTGGCGGTCGGAGTTCCTGCTAAAATAAAAGTCAAGAATGATAGACCCGACTGACTTAATAGGGGTAAACCCCGTGGGACCTCCCTCCCGGGCCGCAGGCATCCGGTAGGGGGAGTATTGGATATAGACTATTTACCATCGGCTCCAGTTTTCGTCGCGGCGCTTTTGCTGTACGCCTACCTGTGCCTGGCCCGCCACTCAAGAACCTCGACCAACGGCTCCCCAAGAAACGGCCGTCCTTCTCAACTGGCCGGCCACATCCTCTCCTGGCTCACCTACGGATCCGTCATTGCCGCCGCCCTGTCAGGCCTGGCGCTGCTGCGTAGTACCGGAACCACCGGTTGGTTCCCCGCCTCTTTCATGGCCCTGGGCCTGCTCGTTTCAGTGATAGTCGCCGACCGGGTAGCCGCCTATCTCGCGTCTCGCCGGCCGGCCTTGGCCGTTCCCTGGCGCCGCGCCCGGCCCCGGGCGATCAACGGAGGTGCGGACGGCAGAGCCGGAGCAGGAGGCAACGGCGGCCCCGGCAACGGGGGCCGAGAGGACTTCGCCGGCGACCTTTTCCCGGAGAGGGACGAACCGGTAATCACGGAAGCCGACCTGGTCAGCCTGGACCAACGGGACCGGGAGATGCTTCGGTCCATCCTGCGCCTAGACGTTACCACCGCCCGGGAAATCATGATGCCCCGTTTGGACATGGTCTCGGTGGAGGCCGACGCTACTCTGGCCCAGGTGGCCGAGCTGATGGCCCAGGGCGGGCATAGCCGCCTTCCGGTCTACGAGGACACCATCGACCGCATCCTGGGAATCGTCCACTCCCTGGAGGTGCTGGAGGTCCTGGCTCGGGGGAAGCCGGGCACCAGCCTTCGCGATCTCGTCCGCCCGGCGTTCATCATTCCTGAAAGCAAGCGCCTGGACGATCTGCTGGAGGAACTGCAGGACAAGGGCGTTCAAATGGCCATCGTGGTGGATGAGTATGGGGGCACCGAGGGGCTGGTCACCATGGAAGACGTGCTGGAGGAGATCGTCGGCGAGATCGAGGACGAGTATACGCGCACCCGGGAGTCCCGGGTGGTCTACTTGCCGGACGGCGCGGTGCTCGTCGATGCCGGAGTGACCACCGACGACGTTGAAGAACTGCTGGCCACCCAGCTTGGCAGCACGGACGTGGATACGTTGGGCGGGTACGTTTACCAGGCCCTGGGCAAGATCCCCCAGGTTGGCGACGTAATAGTCACCGACCACCTCCGTATTGAGGTCATTTCAATACTGGGCCGCCGCCTCCGCAAGCTTCGCATCGAGCGAGTCTCCGGTAACTCGTCCGCCTGAAGCTTCCGAACCCTGGTCTCGCTCAGTTTGTGCTACGGCGAGACGCCGGGGACGGCGAAAAAATCGGCGTAGCTCTGCTTTCCGAACCCGCAGTAGTCCGACAGATGTCTGAGCCCGTAACGCCCGTGAACCGGTGGCTGCTCTTGGAACCAATGCTCCGGCGCGGGGTCGATGGTGCCGATGACGTCCGAGACCGGAGGGAAGGGGTGCGGCATGTCGCCGGTGCCGGTGGAGACCCCGGCCGCAAACTCCGGGGGCACGAACAGGAACGGAGGAGCGGCTCCGTTCTCGTTGTCTTCCTCCTCGGTCAGCAGAACGGTCTTGATGCCGGCGCGCTCGCAAGACTCCAGAGTCAGCATGGTTCCAACAAAGCGCTGTCCCCGGACATCCGTGGTCAAGATGGCCCCTTCGGCGCCCAGCTCAACGGCAAGCAGTGACGCCCGGTCAGCCGCCACCCGGTACTCTCTTTGGTCCGTCCAATTCGTCCGCTGGATGATGCACCCCCGGAAGTTTAGATCCTTGCCATGGCGCCGCCACAGATCCAGCACGACGGGGTTGTTGGCCATCACCCAGGTGGAGCCGCCCCCAGAGTTTCCGCCGGGGCCACCACCGCAGACCGCTCCATCAACCATCTCCGTACCGGACAGGAGCCAGGGCGCCGACAGCCTGATCTGGCCGTAAACGGCGCTCCCGTAACTCCCTTGGGCGCCCGCCACCGGCTCCGAGGAAGCCAGGTGAGGGATGTACACTACGCCCGGCAAGCCGGGGGACGGGGCCGTATCGAATATCTCAACCTCGGGTGGTTCCAGGTCCCTGGTCACCTCCGCCAGGTAGTCCGCAATTTTCAACGCATTGGAGAATGACGCGTAATGCTGTTCTTGGGCCGGCAGGTTGGCGATGGGTCTCACCACGAGGCAGATGCTTATTTGCGACGCATAATGGTGAACCGCTCCCGGGCCGCTCATGTCGATGAACCGGATGTCGAGTACGCGCTCCCTGCTCCATTGCCTGGTTTCCCCTGGCGCCGACTCGATCATACCGGTCAAGTCTAGGCATTCCACGACCGCCACCCCGGCCAGCCGGTGGGTGCGCCCGGTGCCCACCATCTCCGTGGGCCTGCCGCATACGCCAGGATAAGCGGTGCCCTCGCCGTCGACCTTTAGTTTGGGCTCGATGACGTTTTCGTACTCGATAATCCGGACCGACTCACCCGGCCTGGCGATGTGGACATCCGCCTGGGCGACGAACGGGTCCAGGAGCACGATATCCAGCATTTCCTGCTTGTTCAGCACCAGCCGGCCGCCACTTAACTGCGTGCTGGAGCCGAAGGTCACGTCGCTAATCGGGAAGGTGCCAACCTCAAGCCGCATGGGCCACTTCCCTGGAGGACCTGTCGGAGGATGGGTCGAAGACCGTGGGCTTGGTCACCGGAGTTTGGATCGCCTCCAGCGCGGTTTCCACTATGCTGTACATCAACTCTCGGTCGCGATCCCGCGAGAGGTTCGGATCACCGCAAAGGTGTTCGACCCGGACTCCACGGACTATGCGGTGCGCGCCGAGGGATAACGGTACGGCCGGGAGGGCGCTGATAATCGCCACCACTATGCCTTCCCGTTCCAGTTCTTTGGTCATCGTTGCGCCGCAACGATTGCAGCTCCCTCAAGTGGAGGCGATGATCGCCGCCCGCACCCCGTCGTTCTTGAACTGCCGGGCTATCTCTCCGCCGATGCGTTTGGCGTCCGATACCGGGCAGCCGGCGCCCACCACCGAGAAGACCTTGGGATAGATGGCCTTGATCAACCCCTTGGCCTCGGCCGCTCGCAGGGCGGGTAGCGGCATGGCGTAGTTGGGGTTGACGGTGTTGTAGATGTAGCCTTTGAATCCTCCGTGGACCGACTCCCAATCGTCCACGATCAGGGCGTTCAGGCCCGTGATGTTATACGACACCAACTTGCGGGGAATAGCGCTGGACTGTTGGTCCGGGTTGCCCTTGGGCACAATCCCCGCCGAGGTGACCAGCCCAAGGGCGACGCCTCGCAGGTCCAAGATCGGCTCCGGCGGGTCCACCGCCTCGTAAGGCCGGGCCGGGATCTCCGACACGAAGGGCCGGCCCAGCACCCTGTCGAGCACCATGTCAACGGCACGTTGGCCGCCGGGCTTTTCTCGCTGGTGCAGGCGCCGCATTCCAGTGGGCAGAAACCCCTCGACATCGGCCGGCCCCAGAGGCTCCTGTCGCACCAGCTTCAGTCCCAGCCCAAACATGCTCTTCAAGTTGGCGGCCATCTCCACGGGAGTTTCGCCGGTGGGCATGGCTAGAACGGCCTGCCGGTAGGCAGAGAGGCCCGCGTTGTCTGGGTGCATCCCCGTTACCGCGGGTATGCCCATATCCCAGGCCGTCTTACACACCAACGCACAGGCCAGACCGTAGCGGCCGGCGTCGAAGGCCGGTCCGGCGAGAAGCAGGTCAGGTTTTATCTCCCGCAGCGAAGCAGCAACTTGGGCGACAGCTTCTTCCTGGTTGGAAACAAAGAAGTCATCTCCGGCGAAGATGGTGGATACCACGCTGCCCCGCTCTCCCAAGGCCTGCTGCAGCGCCCGGCCGGGTCCGATCGGGCCTTCCTTCACCTGCAAAGGTGTGTCGTTGGCTTCTTCGGAGCCCAGTCCCGCGAAGAACTGGTTGATGTAGTGCACCACCCTTACTTTGGCTGTCGCGCCGTTTGTCACAACGCCTCCTCATGCCTGGTCCAACTTGCGATTGCTCTGCACCCGGTCTTTTTACCACTTGTTGGGTTGGCAGCACAAGGGCTTTCCAGCCGCCGAATGTTGGGCCCGAGAGTATTACAGGCGGCAGCTAGCGCGGCGAGTGGCGGGGCGGTTGGCCGTGGAGAATGGGCGCGCCCGCATCCAGGCCGTCATACCGGCGGGCCTTGGTAGTTTGCGGACTCGTCCTCCGGAGCTTGCCGAAGGGTGCGCCCCCTCGGTTAGGAGGGCCTCAACCAGGCCTCAACCCTATCGAGCGCCGAAGCGGCGGCACGGGGTCAGGTCGTGCTTTTCCAGGCGATCAGTTCGCCGGTAACCACCAGCCGGTGGTCGTAGACCAGGCGAGGCACGCAGGAAACCAGGTGGATGGTGGCCCGGCCCGTGTCGTACAGCTTCATGTCGTCCTGCGGCATCACCTGAGTCGACGTGGCCCGGTACAGGTATTGCTCCTGGCCGTTGTCCGTGACAATGAAGACCTCTTCCCCGTCACGAAGCTTGCCGGGAATCTTGCGCAGGTCGAAGAAGACCGAGCCCTCTCCCAACGTGGGGCTTTCCGTATGGCCGAAAAACCAGGAGCTTCCGGCTTCCCCCGCGTTGGCGGTCTCCGGGATATGCCCCACGACGTTGCTCGGGGTCTCGTAGGCCCGGCTTCCGCTCGGGTCCAGTATCGCCAACTCGGAAACAGCCGAGTCGACGCCGATGGAGGGCACGATGATCCGGCCGGCGGCCGACAACCGGTCTCCGGGCACGGCCAGGCCGAATTCGACCGGGGTGAATCCCTGAAGCAGGAGTTGCTCCCGATAGGATGGCGGCTCGTATCCCAGGGGGTTGCTCCAGGAGGCAGCCTCCAACGATTCGCCCGGATACAGCCGCTGGCTGCGGATGGCGGCGGCGGAGATCGCGGGCAGCAGCATGGCTGACCCCTCCAACGCCGGGGCCCGGCCATCCTTGGAAGCCGCCAGCAACGCCGCGCCGGCGGTTTCCGGCCCGCCCAGCTCTGCTCCCGCGCCGGAGCCCGGAGCGGTAAGAGAGCCTTGGCCCGCGTCTTCCAGGGCGGCCGATGGCCGGTCCGCGAGCACGCCAGGCACGCTGACGTTCAGGTTGTCCAGATCGGCCCCGGCCCGGGCCGCATAGCCGTAATATGCCCCACCGGTCGCCAGCAGCGCCACACCCAAAAGAAGAACGAATATTCCTGAGTATTTGAAGAACCGCCGCTGTAGGCGCCCGCGCAATAACAGGTAGTCGTAACCAGCTTCCATGGCGCCTCCTTCACCCTGAAATGAGAAAACGAATCGGTGAAGATCAGCTTTCGCACTTGGTCTTTATGGAGCCCCGCACTTCCCACAACCGAAGAGACCCGGGGGTGTTTGGGGAGCCCGGCACCGACGGGCCAGGCCCGATGAGTGCTACCGGACCCGCGAAGGGGACATGCCGCCGGGGGAAATTGGCTCGTTCAGGTAGATGTCACCGTTACGAATCTTGAGGTTGAAGCCACAACCCGGATTGATGCAGACCCATGCTTTGTAATGAACTGACGCGCCCTGACCGCCGTAATCGGACAGCGGAACCAATGAGCCAACGTCGCACTTGAGACATTTGGGTATCCCCCACTCTTCCACGTGATCCTCCTCCCAAATCGTATTCGGGACGAGTATAGCACCCACGATTTCCGAGTTACAAGCAAAACCAATGCGGCCATTAGCCACTTTGTTGAGGGTCTTACGGTACCCCTTGCCGTCTCCCCGGCCCCCTCACCGGCCGAAGGCCCGGCTTCGCCTACTCCAGGAAGTCTCTGAGTTTGCGCGAGCGGGTGGGATGGCGCAACTTTCGTAGCGCCTTGGCTTCGATTTGGCGGATCCGCTCCCGAGTCACCCCAAATTCCCGGCCGACCTCTTCCAAGGTGCGGCTGCGGCCGTCTTCAAGGCCGAACCGCAGCTGCAAGACCCGGGCTTCCCGTTCGGTCAGGGTGTGGAGCACCTCGTCCACTTGCTCTTTCAGAAGCTGGAAAGAGGCGGCATCGGCCGGCGCCGGCGCGTTCCGGTCTTCGATAAAGTCCCCCAGATGGGAGTCTTCTTCTTCCCCTATGGGTGTTTCCAGGGAAACGGGCTCCTGGGAGATTTTCAGGATCTCCTCCACCTTTTCCGGGCCGATCTCCATGGCCAGGCCGATCTCCTCCGGCGTGGGTTCCCGGCCGTACTCCTGGAGCAGTCTACGATGTTGCCGCATCAGTTTGTTGATGGTTTCCACCATGTGGACCGGGATGCGGATGGTCCTGGCCTGGTCGGCGATGGCCCGGGTGATGGCCTGCCGGATCCACCAGGTAGCATAGGTGCTGAACTTGTAGCCCTTGCGGTAGTCGAACTTTTCAACCGCCCGGATCAAGCCGATGTTGCCCTCCTGGATCATGTCCAACAGCGCCATGCCCCGGCCGATGTATTTCTTGGCCACGCTCACCACCAGCCGCAGGTTGGCTTCGGTCAGATGGGCCTGGGCCCGGTCGCTTTCGGCATCGATACGCTTGAAGTAGGCCCGGAACAGGGTATCCAGTTGCTGTAGCTCGGCGGAGCATTCCGGCAGACTCAAGGCAGTACCCAACTGGTCGAGGGTACAGTCCTCCAACACGTCGATGGCGTCGGGGGGAAGCAGCCAGCTGCTCAAGGAGAGGTTGATAACCCGCCCGTAGATGCTTTCCGGGTACTCGCCCAGGGACTCGCCGACGGCGGCGATCATGTCCACGTTCAACCCGGCGTCGATGGCGGCCCGAAGCTTGGGATGGTCGGTTACCTGGGAAAGGGTCAGGTTATGGGGCAGACCCACCTGCTCGCTGAGGGCCACGACCAGTGGTGAAGCCGCCACCAACCGGCGCAACAGCGCCCGGGTGATTTCCCAGGACCGGGGTGGGCGCCCTTCCAGGGCAACGAGTTCCGTTTGCAGGCCCTGCAGGTGCTTACCGCCCTCTATCTTGCGGGCCAGGACCCGCTCGTCGGTGGACGTTAGCAGGCGGACCCGCCCTATCTCCCGCAAGTACATCCGGACGGGGTCGTCCAACACCTCCAGCGTCTCCGCTTCGGGTTCCCAGTCCGGCTCCTCGTTCTCCACCCCTCCCAGCCCGTCTGGGGTTGCGCCGGCCACGGCGCTTCGAACGGTCGGTTCCTCCCACGGTTCGTCGACCGCCTCCACGGCCAGATCCGACGTTTGCCGGGGGGCGCCGCCCGCCTCGCCCAAGCCTTCGTCGTCGGTCCCCTTCACTCCTTGGATGATCTCCCGGAGATTGGTGCCCTCCTCGGGCTCCTCTCCCTTTTCCACAAGATCCTCCGAACTGAGTTCCCGGCCGTTACTGCGTCGTGCCATGAAATAGTCACCCACCTCGTAAAATGTCATGCGCCAGCGAGCCGCGCATATCCTGATTTCTCTTCAATCGTTGGTTTACCTCAAGAACTTCCTGGTGAGACTCTTCCAGCAGGTCCGGAGGGGCTTCGGTAAACTTCATCTGCTCCTCCACCTTCAACTCCCGGAGGTGCCGTTCCTCCAGGCGACGGACCGCGTCCTGGAAGGCCGCCACGCGGTGAGACTGGTCCAGCGGCGGGAACACTTTTTGGGCCAGGGACTCCAAGTGCTCAGTCAATTCCTCATCGAGGATGGCCCGGAGGGGCGCCAGCGAATCCTCGCCTCGGTGGCCTTGGCCCACCCGCACCCACTGGTTGAATATCTCCCGGTTCTCCAGCCGGCGAAAGTACTCGGGCCGCAGGTCGCCCGCTACTTCTTCTATCTCCTCGTGTCCCAGCAACAGAGCCAGGCAATAGTCTTCCACCGGATCCCGGTCCAGTTTGGCGAAGGGCGACGGCGTCGCCGCCCGAGTCTGGGAAGCCGCGCCGTGACGCCGCCGGGCCGCCGTGGGCCTTCCGATGGTGGCCCGCAGGGTCTCCTGGGTGACGCCCAGACGGTCGGCCAACTCCTGGAAGTAATGGTCCTGCTGGGTAGGTTCCGGCACCGCGGCGATCAACGGAAACAGCAGTTCCACCATCCGCGCCTTGCCCTGGGGGGTCGTTGGGTCCACCTGGGCCGATAGGGCGTCAAACACATAAGCCATCAGGGGCATGCCGCCGTCCACCAGCCGGACCCACTCTTCGGGGGACCGCCGGATGACCTCGTCCGGGTCCTGGCCCTGGGGCAACACTGCGATCTTGATCTCCGGCATTTCCTCCCGCCGGTACATGGTGATGCCGCGGGCGGTGCCCGCTTCCCTGGTCTGGATGGCCTTCCAGGAGGTTTCCAGGCTGCGCAGAGTAGCTTGTTGGCCGGCAGTATCGGCATCCAGGGCCATGGTGACGCTGTTGGTGAGACGGCGAATAGCGGCCACCTGGTGCTCGGTGAGGGCCGTCCCCATCGAGGCCACCACATTGCGGAACCCATGTTCGTGGGCGGCTATGGCATCCATGTACCCTTCAACTACCACCAGTCCCTTGGAACCAGCCTCTTCCTTGGCCAAATAGAGAGCGTACAGGAGCCGGCTCTTATCGAAAACCGGGCTCCTAGGCGAGTTTAGGTACTTGGGGTTCGTCTGGTCCAGCGTCCGTCCCCCAAAGCCGCACAACTCCCCCTGGCCGTTCCTGATGGGTATCATCAGCCGGCCTCGGAACAGGTCTCGGGGCCACCCATTGTCCGAAACGCGAACCACTCCGGCCTGGGCCAACTGCTCCGGGGAGTACCCCAGCTTGCCCAGGTAGTTTTTCAGCGACTCCCCGTCTCGGGGGCTGAGGCCCAACTCGAAGGCGTCGATAGACTGGGCGGACAGTTTCCTTCGGTCCAGGTAGGCTCGGGCCTCGGCGCCCTGGTTGGAGGCCAAAACCTCCTGGTAATACTTACGGGCAGCTTCGTTAATCTGAAACGCACCTTGCTGCTGGGATCGGCGCTCCCGGTTGGGCAAGGCAATCCCGGCCTGCTGGGCCAGCCGCTTCAGGGCTTCAGCGAACTCCAGGTTCCCCGCCCGCATGACGAAAGAAAACAGATCGCCGCCGTCCGCGCAAGCCCCGAAGCACCGCCAGGTCTGACGGTCGGGGAAAACGTAGAAGGAGGGGGTCTTTTCCTGGTGAAAAGGACAGTTCGCCCGATAGCTGCGGCCCGCACGGTTCAGGGGAACGTGCTGGGAGACCACTTCCAGAATATCCAGCCGTCCTTTGATGTCGTCGACGACGGTCATCTAAGGCCGCGGCGGCCCAGAAGTCGGTCGACAGGTCTCCGTGGACCCGGCATATGTCACCACCCAACGGCTTTGAGAATGGGCGTTCCAGCATCTCCGGGGTCGGGATGACGGTCCCGGTCTGGTTTTGGAAAACTCGGAAGACAAATTAATCCAAGTTATATTTTACCAAATTCAACGCCGCCAGAACAGATGCCGTCACAGGTGCTCGCACACGGGTTTGGCCCGGCGGAGGATGCTTCGAGCCCAAAAGTACCAGGCCGGCCCGGTAAAACGGCCTACTAATCCCTGGCCCTTTTCGCCGAGGCAGAGTTCATCAGTCCTGCCGATGACGCAGGGCGCGATGCTTTATACAGTGAATGGTATGCCAATCAGGTGCTTCAAATCTCAGACGGGTCGTCGGGAAGACGCCGGAACCTTTTTGGCCGCGGGAACGTCATAGGGATTAGAAAGGGCCGCAACCCGGCCGCAGAACATAGAGGAGGGATGGATATGACTACAGGAAACAAGGTCGCCGCAGGTTTGTTCGCCGGAGCATTGGCCGGGGCCGTGGCCGGGATGTTGCTGGCTCCGAAGCCCGGAAAGGAAACCCGGCACGTCATCGCCGGCCGTCTGGACACTGTCCGTGGAAAGGCCGGGGACCGCTTCGCGGCCTGGCGCCGGGCCAAGGCGAACGGCCGCCACCCCGAGGTGGTCCAGACTCCCTCGGAACGCGATGTGGTCGCCTCCAGCTAGACTAACCCACCCTAGACGCCCGTCGTCCGGATAGTCCGCCGGTCTTCGAAATGCAAATGGGGACCGGCGGAACTAGGCCAGCCGGCGGGCCAGGTCCCGCTTCCGCCCGACCATGTTCGCCAGGTCATCGGTGACCACGGCATCCAGGTGCACCGCCGCCATCTTTTCCAGGTCGCGGCCAAAATCCACGTCCCAGGCCAGCACGCGTCCGCCCCGGCGCTGAAATCTGCGCTGAGCCTGTAGGCTGTAGGTTTCGTCAGCCGGGTCGTACCAGTGGGCCTGCACCAAGGGGCTGAGCCACCGCGACCGGATGGGATAGGGATGTTTCTTCGACCAGATGTAGCCTCGGGCAATCCGCGGTTCCATCCGCCGCAGGTGGTATAGGGCCACGGGGTTGAAGCTGGCCACCAGGGTGCTGTCCCAGCGCCGGTGCCGGCGTACCGTCTCAGCCACCCGGTGGGCAATCGAGCGCATGCCTTTGATGACCACCTTCATCTCAACATTGAGCAGGTAGTCATGGGGCAGGGCTTCGAACACCTCGTCCAGGGTCGGCGCCGTCTCGCCCCGGAAGGCCGGGCTGAACCAGGCGCCGACATCCAGGGCGCGAATCTCGCTAAACGTGCGGTGATTCAGTGGGCCGTGCCCGTCGCTGGTCCGGTCAAGGTACCGGTCGTGGAACACCACCAATCGGCCGTCGCGGGTCAGCCGGACATCCAGCTCAATCCCATCGGCCCCGGCGGCCAGGGCCCGATGAAAGGCGGGTATGGTGTTTTCCGGCGCCTCTTTGACATCACCCCGGTGGGCAATTATCAGCGGCACCGGGAGCGACCCAGGGTCGATGTCCCAGGTGGTCACTCTGTCATTTGGTTTGCCATGGGCCACGGCGGCCTCTACTTGTAGGGATTGCCCTGCGCCAATTGTTTCGCAGGGGACTGGTTCGAAGGACCGGGCAAGTTCCAGTTAACTATCCTCTGCCGACGGGTGTCAAGGACACCCAGCCCTTTCTATCGATACGCGTCACGCGGTCGTTGCCAGTCCAGTGCCGGGCTATTGGGCGAGCGGTAAAGCCGCGGCGGCGAACGGGAGCCGGATGCTGTGACCGTCGACTTATGGAGCCAGGCAGAGGTTCACCCTGTCTCCAAGCGCCGGTGCCATCTCGAAAAATGGCCAGGTCCAGGCTGAGATTCAGGCCCGGTTCAAAAAAGCCCCAACTTGTGCTATTTTGTGAAACCAGTAAACCCTTCACCATAAGAAGGGGCTATTTGCCGGTGGCCGGGGCCGGAGGCGCCGCCGCAACCGCAGCAGGAGGACATATGCCAAATATCGTCGATTGGCCCGCGCGGATGAAGGAAGTGGCCCAGTTCGTCGGCCTTGGCCGTGCCGAATTGGAGCTGGTGCAGTCTACCAAACCGGTGGTCCTGGACCATGTGGAGGAGATTACCGCAGCGGTCTACGACAACTTCTTGCGCTTCCCCGAAGCCCGAAAATTCTTCGAGGACGAGCGTGGAGAGATCGATGAGGAGCGCTTGGTACGGCGCAAGGCCAGCCTCGGCCGCTGGCTGCGCGGGTCCATCGACTTCAAGATTGACGCGGACATCCCGATACAGGTGCTGGCCACCGGCGTCGTTCACAGCCATCCCCCGTCCCACCGGGCGCACCTGGGCTCCATACCCGGCCGGTTCATGGTGGGCTCCATGTCGTTCGTACAGACGGCCCTCGGCGAGTTGCTCGGCAGGGAGATGAAGAACCCGGACCTTGCCCTAAGGGCATCCATCGCCTGGAACAAGCTGCTGATGGTCCAGATGGACATCTTGCTGGCGGGGTACATGACCGACACGCCAACCGAGCCCGAGACGAAACCCAACCCTTAGGCATCCTTCACCACCACAAGCCAAGACTTAAGGAGGCGCTTATCCATGACCAAGGTACTCGTGATCCAGGGCGCTGGCATGAACATGCGGGGCAAGGTTCAGGTTGACATCTTCGGCACCACGACACTGGACCAGATCAACGATCAGATTCGGGCCGATGCCGCGAGTCTGGGGCTGGAGGTGGAAATGTTCCACTCCAACATCGAGGGCGAGGTGATCAACGCCCTCTACGACGCCGACGACCGGAACTTCGACGCCGCCCTGATCAACCCTGCCGGCTACACCACGGGCACGGGGCCGCTGCGCGGGGCAATCACCCACGTGAAGTTTCCCGTCATCGAAGTGCACGCGTCCAACCCGACGGCCCGGGGCACCGTCTCCAACATACTGCCGGTGTGCAAGGGCGCGGTCTATGGCTTCGGCTACTACGGGTACCGGCTGGCCCTGGAGGCGGTCAAACAGATGGTGCAGGCAGCCGGATAGACTCCCTGAGGGGGCTAGCCGAAGCTCACCGCACGATGTGAGCGGAGAATGCCGGGCCGGGCACGCCTTGATTCGATGTTCCGGCGACCTGCCGCCCGGGCCGGCGAAGAAGGGCAACGAAGTATGACCGACATCTTGTAAACGAAGTTGGCCCGGTGTCTGGTAAACGAGGTATGACCGATGTCTCGTAAACAAGGTTGGCCCGGGGTCTGGCAAATGGCTTCATCCTCAGCCCGTCATCCCGGCGAAGGCCGGGATCCAGGGAAGCACTGCTGGATTCCGGCCTTCGCCGGAAAGACGGTGATGGGGCTGGATTCCGGCCTTCGCCGGAAAGACGGTGGTGGCGCGGGATTCCGGCCTTCGCCGGAATGACGGTGCGAGGAGGGATGTCCGCCAATTTCGCCGGTGTTATGCAGCTTGCCAGAAAGTACTCAAGCTTCGATTCTCGCCGGAAGCGGCGGGGACTCTGTTGAGCGCTGTTCTCGGATTGATTGCCCTCGTCGAAATTGTTGCGCCTGCGTGATTAAAGGCAAGCATCGCGCACGGCCCGGGAGATGGCCGCCAAGCGCCGGGTGTTCGACGGCCCGGCCCGAAAGCCGTTGGTGATGAAAGCCATGGCCAGCCCGGAGTCGGGGTCTGTCCAGCCCACCGACGTGCCGGCCCCGCCGTGGCCAAAGGACTGGGAGCCGTCCGTCTCCGAAGACCCCATGCGATTGTCATCCAGCGCCATCCCCAGGCACCGGCGGACCGGCCGCTCCAGGGTATAATCCATCCCCTCGACTTGAAAACGGGTGACCTCGGCGACGGTTTCCGCCGCCAGGACCCGCGTCCCATCAAGAATGCCGCCTCCGGCCAACATCGCGTAGAACCTGGCCAGGTCCCGGGCGGTGGCAATCCCCCCTCCCGCCGGGTGCACCGCCTGGTGCACCTCCGCCCGGTTGTAGGTCGAAACCATGACCGGGCGGTCACAGTCCTCCATTGCATGTTCCTTCGACACCCTCTCTTCCAGAGACGGGGGCAGGCCCACGTAGGTGTCTAGCATCCCCAGCGGCCCGGTCACCTCCTCCTGGAGGAACTGGCTGAAGGGCCGCCCGTCGACCCGCCGGACCAACTCACCGATCACCCAGCCAAAATTACGGGGATGATAGGCGAGGACCTTGCCCGGCTCGTACACCGGCGAGACCCTCTCCATCGCCCGGACCACGGCGTCCCAGTCCCGCCACACGTCCCAGGTCAGCTCCGCGGGCGTATCCGGAAAACCGCCTCGGTGGGTCAGGATGTGGCGCACGGTGACGTCGGCCTTACCGTTCTGGGCGAAACCGGGCCAATGATCGGCCACCCGGTCGTCCCACCCCAGCTTTCCGCGCTCCCAGAGCAGGTAGATGCAGGCCGCGGCCAGGGGCTTGGTGGAGGAGTACAGGACAAACATGGTGTCGCGAGTGACCGGTTTGCCCAGTTCACCATCGGCCAGTCCGCCGTGGATGTCCAGGACCAGTTTCCCCCGCCGGTACACCGCCAACACCGCGCCCGGATGCACCCCGCTTCGGATCTGCTCTCGAAAGAGTTCCTCCACCCCTTGCAGGGCTTTGGGGTCCATCTGGACCGTATCCGCCGCTACGATCATAGTTCAATCTCCTGCCGGCAGCATCGCATCCCCGGCCGTCGCGGGAGCGATGCCCTCCCCAATCCACCACGGCACAGTATAGCATCCACGCTCCAGGGTGTCCGGCAGCGCGAAGGCAGGATCGCCTTCGGCTTGAATCCGTGCCTGAAATCGCACCTGGAAACTCAAATGGGGGCGCGGCATCGCATCTCCCCAAGCGGCCATACAGGTGAGAGTTCTCTATGCGCGAAGGGTGCCAACACTCTATGCCCTCACGTGCCTGCCCATCCATAATAAGGATAGGCGGAACCGTCCGCCGGGCGGCCACACCGAATGTAGACGGGGGCCTCCCAAAACCTCAGCGTTGGGGGCCTCGGGATCGGCGCCGGCCGGGAAGCTTGGTGTCATTGCCGCTGCAGGGCTTCTAACAGTAGAATGGACCGGGAGACGGATGAAGATGATCAAGCATCTATCCCACTATCGAGAGGATGAGCTTGTGGAAGCTGAGACGTCACCGGTCGAACCTTTTCGTTTTATGACCGAAGCCGGGGTGGTGCTGTGGACCGGTCACCGCGCCGACAGCCTGCCCTCGCTCGCTCGGGGGCTCCAGCAGGTTCCCGGCTCCTCCATCTACTACCACGTCCATCACGCCCTCTTCCGTCGGCGTAAGCACCGCCTGGCCGAGCACACCAATGACTTTGCCCGCTGGGTCTTCACCAGGTTTGGGCAGAAGGGGTTGGCCGAAAAACTCGCCAGTGTGGACCCTCTCGAATGCTCCACCGTCCGCGAATCTCGCGAGCGCCTCGTGTCGTATGTCCAGGAGTACGTGGGCGAAGGAGAGGACTTCCCTCGGGTGCCGTTGGGGTGGGAGTTCTACTTCCTGGAGGCCAGGAGTTTTGTCTTCCCGGCGGGGGTTGAAGCCACCAGCGTTGCGCAACTGGCCGAAGGGGTGGAAAAACTTGGGCTGGCGTGTGTTCTCCACCATTTTATCGAGGCCCGGTTCCGCGATGGTGGCGGCACGAACGATTTCTCCCGGTGGCTCAGGCTTTCGCGGGAGAATGAGAAAGCAGAGGCGCTGGACCGTCTCAACCCCTATTTCCACGACCTGAGCGCGCTGAAAGCCCAGATCGGCGCGGTACTCAGGGGTTAGGTGAGTTCGATGAGTGCTCCGGCCCGCCTCGATGACTACATCCCCT